>OBAI01000011.1_pt1 | contig 238329 bp, 215 predicted proteins | sample 1517461 | NCBI WGS metagenome assembly OBAI01 (sample SAMN04571696, study PRJEB22368) | human gut metagenome | biome: human gut; material: stool | host: Homo sapiens | place: Luxembourg | collected 2012-06-29
CTCCAGAGTGCGGCCCTTCAGGACAACAAGAAAGAACGGACGCTGGCCATTGCTAGCGATGTTCTCGATATTCGCTTTGACATCCTCAATATAGCGGACGAGGTAGAGCAGCTTGAGGACATTCACGTCCTGCTGTTCCAAACCGTCGTGGGCGTCCGCCGCGTTCTGGCAGCGGTCGATGACCCTGCGAATGGCACTCTCCAAGAAGGTATGTACCGTGTCGTAGAACTGATAGAACGGCACAAGGGCGTTTTCATCCTTATTCTCGATCTTCTGTGCCGCCTCTTGGAAGCCGGACAGCATGGAGCGTTCGCCGCCCGAAAGGTGCTTGCCGGAGTTGCCGTGCTTGCGGATTTCCGCGAGAACCTTCTGGATGACGATGAACTGATACGGCACAAAGGGGAAGGTCGCGCTGAACTCTGCCGCGCTGGTAAAGCCTTTGATGTCAAGGATCGGATTGTCAAAGGCGAATAGGCTCTTGAGACCCGAAGCCTCTTTCTCGTACTCCATTTGCAGAAGATGATCCGCGTCCTCTGTCTTCGCCAGAACACGCTTCTTGATGACCTCATCAACAGAAGAGGAAGAAAGACTCAGACGGGTATTGAAGCGTCCTTGAATCTTGGAGAAGTCGTTTCCGGTGATTTTCACGACGGAATCAATCGCTTCCTGGCTCGTGACCATGACCCAAACCTTGCCCCGGCATTTGTCACCAATCTCTTCCACCAGCGATTGCAGATTCATCATCAGATCGCCATCGTCACCGATGTACTGACCGACTTCATCCACGCAGAACAGGAGGCGGAAGTTTCCTTCCTTACTGTCCACATACTCCTTGATTTCAGAGACAAGCTGCTTGATGCTCATGTCGGCGTTCTCTTCGCCGTTGAACCAGTTGCGGGCTGCTGTCTCGCTCATGCCGAGAACAGACTGCAAAACCTCAACTACATCGTCCTCGAAGAAGGCTGCGGAATCGCGGGCGTTGATCCACTCGTCTCCGTTGACTTCTTTGAAAGCAGCGCGGAAAGCGTCCGTCTTGCCCTGCTTGTCAATGAAGCGTTCCAGCTTCGCCACCTTGAGGTCTTCGCCATAGAAGCCACAGTGATTGTAGAATACCTTCGCAAAGACGCGCAGCACGGCGGTCTTGTCCTTGTTGATTGGTCCCTCAATGTCGATGTTGAACAGGATAGACTCCGTGGGAATGCGGACACATTTCTGCACCGTCGCATACATCATCGGATCGTCAAACTTGTCTGCAAAGTAATCAAAGGCGTGTTTGCCGTCCACCTCTTTGTTGGCGAGAAGGTAGGAAAGCATTTTTAGAAAGTGAGATTTACCGCTGCCAAAGAAGCCGGAAATCCAGACGCCGATCTTATCGGTCGGGGTATCAATCGCCTTGATGTAGTTATCAAAGAATGTGGCAAAATGACGCCGCAGTTCCTTCGTGATGATGTATTCACTCAGTTCGTCCTTTAAGCTCTGCTGGTCATCCTGCATGACCTTAACAACGCCGTTGATAGGACGATCAATGTCCTTTTGGAACATACTTTGTATTTTCATGCCGCTTTCCTCCAATTACAAAAGGTTGAATGCCCGGTAGTAGTGTCCGTCCAGAAACTTTCCAAACAATCCGAGGTCTTGCCCGTTGAACGATCCCGGATAAAACATCACAATAGGGATGTCCTCAAAGAGATGCTGCATACTGTCCAGCATTTTATGAGAGCGCATAAACGGGAAGATTTTTCCCACGCCGGTCAGGAAAAGAACGTCACCGTACTCATGCGGCTCGTACTTCATGTATTCCAGAAGTGCCTCCGGCGTTGCGATCTTTTGAAGCTGCTTGAGAAGGTATTCCTTTCCGCGTTTTTCTTCCAGCCCGTCCACGGATCTCAGAACACGCTTGTCCTCCAAGAGTCTCAGGAAAATCTCGTAGAGGTCACATTCCTTAATGTGGTACGGCGTTCCGCTCTCCGCTTTCAGCCGGGAAACGAAGTCTCTGACGATCAACTCGTCTGCCGGATCATAGCAGAACACATGAATGCCGACTTCGTTGCTCAAGCCTTCGTTTTTCAGAAAACTTGGTTCGGAAATACGTCCTCTGATTTTATCTAACTCTTGCTTGATGTCGCTCATGCCAGAGCCTCCTATCTAAAGCAGTTAAAAGCTGCGAGTGCTTCGAGATCGTTATTTCTACGGATGCCCTCTTCCAGTTCTTCGCAGAGGAACAGCGGATTGAGCCGCGTGGATTTGAAGGTGTCAAGGATCTCAACCTCAACTAAAATCTTCGTCAGCACTTGCTTGATTTTATTGACCGTTGACTCGCTCCATCCGGCAATATCGTCGTTCTGCTCCTGCAAGCGGGAGAAGAAGACATTCAGGTCTTTCCGCGAAAACTCGAAGTCCTGACTCCGGAACTTTTCTCCGATCACGCCGACCATGAAGTCCCAGACAATGCGGTTGTAGCGCATCATAGCATAGAGGTTGATCTGCTTTGCAATCTCAGCCGGAGCCGACGATAATTCCTGCCGGAGCTGTTCATCATCCAGGGCATCCAAACGCTTATAGCAGCTTCGCACCATACGGGAAACAAGCCGCTCGGTCGGGTATTGAAACAGATTGTTCTTTTTGATTTCTTCGATAGCGTCCTCTACGGATGTCCCGTCGAGGTAATATTTCGATGCAATGCGGATTTCATAGAAGAGGAACTGTTCCGCCGTGATCGTTCCATTATAGATTAAGGATCTTTCCATGCGTTTCTCCATCTGAACTTGTCTTCCAAGCTCGCTGTTATTGTATCATATTAGCTGTCCCATAAAGCGGACTCTTACTTGCTTTCGTCCACAAACTCCACAATGTCACCGATATTGCAGTTGAGACAGATGCAGATTTTGCGCAGAGCTTCCATTGACACATCTTCGCCCTTTCTGAGCTTGGTCATCGTGCTGGACGAAAGCCCCGACGCCTTGTGAAGATCACCCTTGCTCATTTCCTTGTCAACGAGTAGCTTCCACAATTTTTTATAGCTTGCTTTCATGCTTTTCACCTCAGCAAAGTATGTAGAATAAACTTAGCTTACATTATAGCACAAGCCGGTCTTCTATTCAATATAGTCTCTTATACTTCGGGTGAATATGACCGATTTGCAGGAGTTGCTCGACATTTAAGCACAAGGCAAAAGAAACAGTTGAACCTCCGAGCAGTCAGAGCTACAATGCCAACACCTCGTAGCGAAGATAAACTGATTGGAGGTCAAATGATGAATTATGAAGTAAACTCATTTCAGAACTACGAATCAATCACCATTGGCGAACTGAAGGATCAAGCTAACAGTCTACTGAATCTGGTAACGGAAGAACAGCGACCGCTGCGCGTATGCATGAATAATGGCAAAGAGTTTCTGCTGTTCCCTCAAGACCTGCTCGCTCCGATCTGCGATTCCGACTTTCGCTTGATCCTGCTGTCAGCAATGCGGTATGCGATGGGCAAAAACACATGTATGCCCGTGGTGGTTTCCGATTATATCAAGCGTCACATTCGTCTTCTGGATGATAAGTTTCTCGTTCTGGCTGCCGATGATATCAGGCGATACCTTGAAGACTACGCAGAGCATGAGCCAAATTCGAATCTTTGGCAGAGTCTTTTAGGCGTACTTGAGACAGAACAGCGAGCGCGTGCCACTCGTGAAGCAGGAAAAATCCGACCTTGCCCGGCCTGTGGGAAACCTTTGGAAATCATGAGCATTGCCGACAGCTGGCATTCACCCGGTGGATTTGATGTAATTGCCCACTGCAGAAACTGTCTCGCTGATTACGAATGGTTCTGCGACAAGGATGGTGGCACCTCAGATATGAAGCAGTATTTCTTCGGGTAAGGCGATTGTAAACAGCGACGCTCATATGAACAAGTGCATTCTCGTATTTCAATATACTTTCCCTTAAAATGCCCCTCAAATTACGGGAATGCGATTGTTATTGAGGAAAAGCGAGTTTCACCTTTAGAGAACGAAGACGTGATGCTATTCTTTGTCTATTGCGGCTCAACCTTTGAACTGCCCTCTGCTCAGAAACAACTTGCATAACCGTCTGCTCAGAGTTACAATGCAGCCAACAGCAACGAGAAACGCTTCCCGTCCGGCATCGGTGAATCTTCACCGGAAACCGGGCGGGAAGCGTTTTTGACCACATAGATTACCACATACGGCGCTGGAACACTCGGAAACAGCGGAGATAAGAGCGTCAAAGAGCAAGTGAAACAAGTTAAAAAGCGCCGAAAACCGCTATAAACGAGCGGAAAAAGTATTCCCGATAAGTTTGGGAGCATGAGGCCCGGGGTTCGAGTCCCCGCACTCCGGCCAAAATAACTTTGAAAAACCGCCTTTTTAGGCGGTTTTTCCGCGTTAAAAGTTCAGTTTTTTATTTTGCGTTGACCGCATAAGTTGCTGAAAAATATGGGTCAAAGTGCGAAAACAGTAATGCGGCGGCAAGTTCAATTTGCCGCCGTTTTCTCATTTGACCCACAACCTGACCCACACAGGCAAAACTGAGACAACCACACGGAATTTGGGAGCAAAAAACGCCTTAAGATGTTCAGATTGAAAATGCAGTCGAAATAGGGTACTATTGGATAATAGTAAGCCTTGTGCCTGCAAAGCCAGCCGTACGGTGTTCCCGTGCGGCTTTTTGTATTTCGCATTCCACATGCAAAACGGAGAGATGCTTTAAAGCAGTATCTCCGGTGATGAAACGGCCCCGTGCGTCCTTGGGTATCTGCTCGGCGGCAGCTGACAGCGGACCGCTTTAAGATGAATATCGTCAACTGTGCCCTGCTTGGCGCACTCGTCCTGTCCATGCCAGAACGGCCGGACGTGGAACGGCTGACGGACTTTTACGAATACCCGGGCAGCAGCGGCTATGAAGGGCGGTTGACCCGGTGCGGTATCTGCACACTGATGCAGGAACTGGGATCGTACGACCTGACGCTGGCTCTGTGTCATCCGGACTATACCATGAGTGAGACCGGCGGCGCGACAAGCTTTGTGCGGACGTATACCCTGGCCTCCGGCGGACCGTACTGTGACTGCGACTATAAAAAATGTGTGAAAAAAGTGCCCCTAGGCTTTCTTGGTGTCCTTGCTGCCCAGGACCTTAATGCCGGTGGTGCCGAACAGCACACCGGCGGCAAACATGGCAAATCTCTTCATGGCAGATCGCTCCTCTATATTTTACAGTAGTTAGATGTGGCTAACCGTCGCCTGTAAGATAGCACAGCACAGGAAAAAAGTAATACTTTTCCGAAATAAAATTGCCAAAAATACTGCGGAATGCAGCGTGCTTTGCAGGGAAAACGGCAAGGGCGCCCCGCATAGCCGCAAAGCCCATAGGCCGTCGGAGGCGTCAATGACACCTCCGACGGCCTGAAGCAAAGGCAGCGAGATAAAGGAAGGAAGTTTTTTATAAGGAAGGTTTGGTGGGCGGGAGTAGCGCCCATGAAGAAGTTTCTTGCCCGCTGCCCGGGGAAAAAAGCAAGGTCATGCCCGCACCGGTGCGTCACGGCGTATGGCCAGCAGCACCGCCGCCGACAGCGGCAGGCAGGCCGTCAGGCCCCACAGGGGGATGCCGTAGCCTACCTGCTCGATGAGCCGCCCCAGCACCGTGGGCGCGATCAGTGCTGACAGAGATACGCCCAGCACGATGATGGATGAGGCCGAAGCCGTCCGAGTGGGGAACGTCTCGCAGCAAAGGATCACCAGGGCTGGGACCTCCGCGCCCTGCAGCAGGCCCAGCAGCACCAAAAGCACCCGCTGGACGGCCAGGGACGGCGTCAGCAGCAAAACCGCAAACACGCCGGCCGACAAAAAACAGGTAAGCAGATAGAAAGTCCGCACCGGCATACGCTTATACACCAGCGGCGAGAGCATACGGACCACCAGTGCGCCCAGGAAAAACAGGGTGAGCATGGCGTTGGCCGCGCCGCCTGCCATGTGGTGCACGGTCTTGTAGTAGTTGGGCAGCCAGACGGCGATGCCGTTCTGGAAGCACAGATACAGGAAACAGCACAGCAGATAGAGCCATGCGCGCTTGTCACGAAAGATCTCCGCCGGGTTGGCCACGGACCTGTCCCGCAGGGCCGTCATATCGGCGTAGGGCGTGTGGGGCGTGGCGCGGCGGGACACCGTCCAGAATACCGCGCCCAACACCAGCGCCGCCGCGCCCAGCACCAGATACGGTACGGCAAAGGTGGCGGGGCGGCCGCTGTCGGTAAGCCATGTCACCAGCAGGGGCGCCAGCATGGCGCCCAGACCGTAGAAGCCGTGAACGATGGGCAGCAGCGTGCTCTTCTTCTCGGGAAACACGTCGGCGATGACGCCGTTCATCAGCAGGTCGATCGTGATATAGCCCACACCGCCGATCAGCGCAAACACCAGCAGCAACCCGTAGCTGTCATTGCCGTACAGGGGCATGGTGCCAATGGTCACACCGGCCACGCCCACCAGCACCGCGCCGGCCAGCAGGCCGTACAGCTTGTGGAGCCGTTCACCGAACAGGCCCAGCAGCACCGTCATCACGATGCCGCCCAGGGACTGAATGGTCATCACGAAGCCCTGGCGGCTTTCGGTGATGCCGAAAAAGGCCATCATGGACTCGGCGTTGGCGCCAAAGGCGTTGAAATAGACGCCGTACAGCAGAAACAGGGCGAAGCACAGGGCCGCCAGCAGCAGCAGGGTACGCTTTGCGCCGCTCATGCCCGGCTCCTCATGGCGGCCAGGGCATGGAAGGTCTCCCGCAGCGCGGGATATTGCCGCAGATAGAGCTGGTAGTAGGGCTCATAGGCGCGGCCACATTCCGCATCGGGGTACAGAACGGTATCCGGCTTGACGATGGCATCGCAGGCGCTCTCCACGGAGGGATACACACCGGTGCCAACACCGGCCAGAATAGCCACGCCCAGCGCCGGGCCCTCCAATGCCGCCTTGGCGGTCTGGATGGGGCAGCCGTACACATCGGCCAGCATTTGACGCCAGAATGCGCTCCGCGCGCCGCCGCCGCAGGCCATCATTTCCTCCGTGGGCACATTCATGCCCCGGAGCACATCCACGCACTGACGCTGGGAGTAGGTAACGCCCTCCAGCACGGCGCGGATCAGGTGGCCGCGGCCATGGCCGCCGGACAGGCCGATAAACGCGCCCCGGGCCTTCTCGTCCAACAGCGGGGATCGCTCACCCATCAGATAGGGCAGGAACAACAGGCCGTCGGCGCCGATGGGGGTTTTCTCGGCCAGGGCCGTCATCAGCTCATAGGGGTCCACGCCCTGTTTGGCCGCCTCGGCCACCTCGCCGGCACAGCAGGTATCCCGCAGCCAACGCAGGGACTGACCCGCCGCCAGCGTGCAGCTCATTACCGCCCACTTGCCGGGAACGGCGGAGCAGAAGGTGTGTACGCGGCCCGCCGGGTCGATGGAAACGCTGTCCGCATGGGCAAAGACCACGCCGGAGGTACCCAGCGTCGTAAAGGCCTTTCCGTAGCGGACAGTACCGGTGCCCACAGCCGCGGCGGCGTTGTCGCCCGCGCCGCCCACCACGGGCGTACCCTCGGCCAGGCCGGTCAGGGCGGCAGCTTCCGCCGTCACCGTTCCGGTCACGTCCACAGACTCGTACATCCGGCCCAGCAGCGCCGGGTCGATGTCCAGCTTGTTCAGTATCTCGTCAGACCACTGCCGCCGGGGCACGTCCAGCAGGTTCATGCCGGAGGCGTCGGATACCTCGGTGGCAAACTGGCCGGTGAGGCAGTAGCGAATGTAATCCTTGGGCAGCAGGATATGACGGCAGGCCTTGTAGACCTCCGGCAAATGCTTCCGCACCCACAGGATCTTCCCGGCGGTAAAGCCCGCCAGGGCGGGGTTCGCGGTGATGGCGATGAGCTTCTCCGCGCCCACAGTCTCGGTGATCTCGCGGCACTCCTCGCCGGTGCGGCCGTCGCACCACAGGATGCTGCGGTGCAGCACCTCTCCCCTCTCGTCCAGCATCACCAGACCGTGCATCTGCCCGGAGATGCCTACACCGGCAACATCGGCGGCGGCCACACCGCTTTTGTGCAGCACGGCCTGCACCGTCTCCCGCACAGCACGCCACCAGTCGGACGGCTCCTGCTCGGCCCAGCCGTTCTGGGGCTGGTAGAGGGGGTATTCCACCGTGTGGGCGGCCATGGCCGTACCATCACTGCGGAACAGCACCGTCTTGGTGCCGGAGGTGCCCAGGTCGATACCCAGCAAATATTCCTTCATAGCCTTGCGCCTCCTTTAGGCAGGGCCGCCCTTCCGGGCGGCCCGCAATATGTCATTTCTCAGTGGAACAGCACCCGGTTGACCACAGATTCCAGATACTCCTGACGGCCGCTGGGCACATCGAAGCTCTTGAGGCCCTCGGCGTAATCCGCCAGAGACTCCAGGGTCATCTCGCCATCCACGATCTTCTTGCCCACACCGCTGTCATAGCTGCTGTAGCGTTCCTTGATGAACTGGTCCAGACGGCCATCCGCTTTCAGCTCCAGCGCCTTGCGGAGACCCAGGGCAAAGGTGTCCATACCGGAGATATAGGCCAGCAGGATGTCCTCGAAGGTGTTGGACTGACGGCGGGCCTTGGCGTCAAAGTTCAGGCCGCCGTTGGTAAAGCCGCCGGCGCGGAGGACCTCCATCATGCAGTAGGTGGCGCTGTACACGTTGGCGGGGAACTGGTCGGTATCCCATCCCAGCAGATAGTCGCCCTCGTTGGCGTCGATGGAACCGAAGCTGCCGTTGACGATAGCGGTACGCAGCTCATGCTCGAAGGTATGGCCCGCCAGGGTGGCGTGGTTGGCCTCGATGTTCATCTTGAAATCCGCCGTCAGGTCGTACTTCCGCAGGAAATTCATGCAGGTAGCCACATCGAAGTCGTACTGGTGCTTGGTGGGCTCCTTCGGCTTGGGCTCCAGATAGAAATCGCCGGTAAAGCCGATCTTGCGGCCGTAGTCACGGGCCATACGCAGGAAGCGGGCCATGTTGTCCAGCTCCAGCCCCATGTCGGTGTTCAGCAGGGTGTCGTAGCCCTCGCGGCCGCCCCAGAATACATAGCCGGTGGCGCCCAGCTTCACCGCGGCGTCCAGGCAGGCCAGGACTTTAGCGGCGGCGGCGGCAAACACATCGGCGCAGCAGGAGGTGGCTGCACCGGCCATAAACTTCTTGTCGCCGAAGTTGTTGGCGGTGACCCACAGGCACTTCTTGCCGGTCTTCTTCTGCAGCTCGTACAGATAATCCACCATCACGCGGAAGTTGGCGATGCTCTCGGCCAGGGTAGCGCCCTCCGGGGCGATGTCCACGTCATGGAAGCAGTAGTAGTCGATGTCCAGCTTTTCCATCAGCTCGAAGGCGAAGTCCGCCTTGGCGCGGAACTTGGCCATGGGGTCCGTCTGGCCCATGGACTTATCCATGGTACCGGAGCCGAACATATCCACGCCCTCGGCGTCGATGGTATGCCAATAGCTCAACGCGAACTTCAGATGCTCACGCATTTTCTTGCCGGCGATGACCTCGTCCGGGTCATACCAACGGAAGGTAAAGGGGTCGGTCCCCTTGGGATCGTAGACGACCTTACTCACATCAGCGTACTTTTTCATGTTATTACACCTCCGAAGTATGTTTCGTTTTTACGCGGGAACGGATCATGGGCACCACCAGCTGGATGATAACGGCCACCAGCAAAATCGAGCCCTTGATGGTATCGTTGATCAGGGCGTCCACCTGCAGGGAGGCGATGATCTTGTCGATAATGGTATAGCTCATGGCGCCGAACAGAACGCCCAGCAGCTTGCCCTTGCCGCCGCTCATACTGATACCGCCGATGACCACCGCGGCGATGGCGTACATCTCGTTGCTCTTACCGAGGGTGGCCGGGTCGACGGAGCCGTTCATGGCCAGCCACAGGAAAGCGCTCAGGCCGGTGAGTATGCCGGTGATGACATAGACCGCCACACGGGTACGGTTGACGTTGATACCGGCCAGGGCGGCGGCGCGTTCATTGCTGCCCAGGGCATAGACGGTCTTGCCGAACTTGGTGCAGGTGGATATGAACACCATGATGACCGTGACCACCAGCAGCACGATGCCCACCACGGGAACGGTGGCGATCTTCAGCTGGCCGAAGCCGTAGAAGCTGGCATAGTGGTCCAGCGTGCCGGTCATGTTGAAGATGGAGGATCCGGTGGTACGCAGATAGTACTGAGCCACCGAACGGAAGATCAGCATAGTGGCAAGCGTCACGATGAACGCGGGCATTTTCACCAGGCCGATGAGCACACCGTTGAACAGGCCGCACAAGCCGCCGGCCACCAGGGCGAACAGCAATGTGAGGAACACGCTGTCCGTGGCATTGAACACCACCACGGAGAAGCTGCCCACCAGCGCCAGCATGGAGCCCACGGACAGGTCGATGCCGCCGGTGATGATGACCAGGCCCATGCCGAAGGCCATGATGCCCACCACAGCGGAGTGCCGCAGGATGTTCATCACGCCACTCCAGGTGGTCGCGCCGTGGTTGATAAACAGATAGGCGATGAAGATCGCCAGTGCGATGAGGATAAAGCTGTAATTATTGATCCAGGCGGCAATGCCCTTCTTGTTCAGCCCCGGTTTTTTGGCCTGGGCCTTCAGTTCCGTGTTCTGACTCATACGTTTACCTCTCCCTCCGTTGCGTGTATCACATTGGTCGCATACAGCATGACTCTCTCCTCCGTGATCTCCTCACGGGGCAGAATGGTCTGGATATGCCCGTGGTAGAACACCACACAGCGATCCGCGATCTTCTGTATCTCCGGTATCTCCAGGGTGTTGACCAAGATGGTCTTGCCCTTCTCGGCCAGTTCCAGGATCAGCTTGTAGATCTCCGCCTTGGCGCCCACATCGATACCCTGGGTGGGGTTATCCATGATAAGGATATCCGCCTCGGTGGTGAGCCACCGGCCCAGAATCACCTTCTGCTGGTTGCCGCCGGACAGTGACAGGATCAGGTCGTCATGGCTGTTGGCCTTGATGTTCAGCATATCCCGCATCCTGTTGTACTGCGCCACCTCTTTCCGCCCGCGGATCAGCTGGTGATTGGCAGAAAGCGTGTGCTCGGAGATGTAGTTGTTCTCCAGCAGGGTAAAGTCCGGGATAACGGAGTTTTCCTTGCGGTTGGCGGGGATCATGCCGATCTTGTGGCGCATGGCGTTATGTATGCCGCCGTGGTGCAGCGGCTCTCCGTTGACATACACCGTGCCCGAGCTGATGGGCATCGCGCCGAAGATCGCCTGCATCATCTCGCTGACGCCGGCACCCTTCAGGCCTGTCAGGCCGATGATCTCGCCCTTACGCACCTCCAGGTCCACGTTCTCGAACCCTTCACCGCTGAGGTGCTCCAGCTTCAGCGCCACATCGCCCAGCTGGCGGGGCTGGTACACCGAGGCTTCGGAGTAGCTGCTGCCCACCATAAGACGGGTGACGGCCTCCGGCGTGGTGTCGGCAATATTGCCGGACTGAATAAAGCATCCATTCCGCAGAACCGTGTAGCGGTCCGCGATGGTAAATATCTCGTTCATTTTGTGGGAGATGAAGATGAAGGACTTACCCTGCTCCTTCAATCGCCGCACGATACTGAACAGGTGCTCGATCTCCGCGTTGTTCAGCGCGGTGGTCGGCTCGTCCAGAATAAAGAGCTTCGCATTGGCGTGAAGTGCCTTTGCGATCTCCAGCAGCTGCTTTTTGCTGGTCTCCAGCTCGTCTACCAGGGCGTTGGGGTCGATATCCACGCCCAGGTCGCTCATCAGCTGGCGCGTCTGCTCCAGCATGGCCCGCTTATCCAGCGTGCCCAGCTTGGTCAGCAGTTCTTTGCGAAGAAAAATGTTCTCGTACACCTTCAGATCGTTAAACAGGTTCAACTCCTGGTGTACAAAGGCGATACCTGCCTGTTCTGTCCGCTTGACGGAAATGTCATGCATTTGCTCCCCGTCAAACTCGATCTCGCCCTCATCCCGCTGATGCACACCCGCCAGGATGTTCATCAATGTGGACTTACCGGCGCCGTTCTCTCCCAGCAGCGCGTGTACTTCCCCGCGCTCCACGGAAAAATCAACGTGCGAAAGCACTTCCACACCGGAGAATGATTTGGTGATATTGGTCATTTTCAGCAATTCCATGCCGCACGCCTCTCTTTGCTGTTTGATAAGATCCCTTCTGCGAAGGGGGAGGTGCCCCGCGGGCGCCGAAGCGCCCGCGAAGCCCTCGGAAACGACTTTACTTACTTGGAGACAGCGTCACCGAAGCCCTGGAAGTCGTTGACGTTGGTAGCATCCACCACGGACACGGCGATGACGTGATCCTGGGTGACGGTACCGCCCTCGATGTGGGTGACCATGTCATCCACGGCAGCCTTGATCATCGCGGGATCGTAAGTAACGGAGAACAGATCGGCCAGCTTGGCAACCTCAGCGGTGTAATCCTTCTGATGGATGCCCTTCAGCACGGAGTAGATCTCGTTCAGACCGGAGGAGGTGCCCAGATGCACACCGGCGTTCAGGAAGGCATCCTTCTTCTCGGCGTCGATCTCGGAGCTCTTCAGCGCCTCCAGGATGCCCATGGCGATCTCGTCGTCGTGGGTGAAGATCCACTTGGTGGCGGTGATGTCCTCAACAGTGCTGGCATCCAGCCAGTTGATGAACAGCTCCTTGCCCTTGCTGCGGCTCCAGCCGGTGTAGTCGGTGGACTGGATGGCAGCGATCTGCTCCTCGGTCCAGCCATTCTCCTTCAGCACGCTGAAGAAGCCGTCGTTACGCATGGTGGGAACGGAAGAGTTGTCACCGGGCATGATGAGGACCTTGTCGCCAGCCTTCATGCCGTCGGCGATGAAGCGCTTGGCGGTCTCGGCGCCGATGCCGTTGTTATCGCCCTTGACGCAGGCAACAGCAGTGGAAGCAGCGGAGTCGATGATACGGTCGAACATCACATAGGGGATGCCGCTGGTGGCCAGCTTGGCCATGGTGTTCTCCAGGGTGTTGTCCTGAGGCAGAATGACCACATAGTCAGCGGTCTTGTTCTCGATCAGGTCCTCCACCTGCTGGATCTGGTTGGCGGCGTCGGAAGAGGTGATGACGGTGGCGGCATACTTGCCGGCGTCATTCAGCTCCTGCGCCTTCTCCTGCGCATAGGTCATCACAGCGCCGGTCCAGCCGTGGTCGGCATTGGGGACCAGGATCGCGATGCGATTACCCGTGGCAGCATCGTTGTCCTTGTTGGCGTCATCGTCCTTCTTCTCGCCGCAGGCGACAAGAGACAGGGCCATGACCAGCGCAAGGATCAGTGCCAGTACTTTCTTCATGGTTGTTTCCTCCTAAAAATTTTTTATAGATACGGACAAAGTCCGCCTATAACGTGTTCTTACAGCTCCACCCAGGCAGAGTCCTTGGCTGCGGAGTCGATGACCGCGTGAATGAACTTCACGCCGTTGAGGCCGTCGGTGACGGTGGGATAGTCGAAAGAGCCGTCGTTGGCCGTACCGCCCGCCTTCACCGCCAGAATGGCGCTGATGATGTTCTTGTAGATGTTGGCAAAGGCGACGATCAGTCCCTCGGGATGGCCGGAGGGGATGCGGCTGTACGCGCCGGCCTTCTCGGTGATGTAACCGGTACCGCGGGACAGGGTCTCCGTGGGCTTGCCCTTGGGGGTGTACTTCAGATAATCGGGATAGTGCTGCTCCCACTCCAGTGCGCCCTCGCTGCCGTAGATGCGGATGGTCAGGCCGTTGAGCTTGCCCGCCGCGATCTGAGAGCACCAGTACGCGCCGTTGACACCGTTTTCGTACTCGACGAGCATATTGGCGTTCAGGTCCAGCTCCTTGCCGTAACGGTTCACGGTGGCGGCCAGACGCTTGATGTGCAGGCCGGTCAGGTAATGGACGGAGTTCTCGATGTGGGTGCCGATGTCGCCCACACAGTTGGAGATACCGGACACCGCCGGATCGGCGCGCCAGACGGACAGCTTAGTGGTGCCCTCGCCGGGGACGCCCAGCTCATCGATGAGCCACTCCTGGACATACTCCGCATTGACGGCGGCGATCTTGCCGATCTTGCCCTCGGCGATCATCTCGCGGGCCACCTTCATCATGGTGTAGCCGGAATAGGTATAGGTGACGCCGAAAACCAGGTTTTTCTCCTTGGCCAGGGCCACCAGCTCCTGCGCCTGTTCCACGGTAAAGCACAGAGGCTTTTCGCATACCACATGAATTCCGTGCTGCAGGAAGCACTTGGCCACGTCGTAGTGGGTGTTGTTCGGGGTCGTGATGCTGACGAAATCGATACCGTCGGGACGCCTGCTCTCCGCCTCGGCCATGGCCTCATAGCTGGGGTACACGCGGCTCATGTCCAGGGAGTAGGTCTCGCCGGTCTCACGGTTCTTCTCCGCATTGGTGGAGAAGCAGCCCGCCACCAGCTGTGCGCGGGGGTCAAAGGCGATGGCTTTGCGGTGCACCTCGCCGATAAAGGCGTTCATGTGGCCACCGACCATGCCGTAACGGATCTGAATACCCATATTGTCCTCCTTATCGCGTTTCAGTTGGCGATAGCGTCGTCAAACTTCACATCGGACTTCTTGAAGTCCACCTTCTTCACGAAAGCGGCCGCCTCGGTAGCGCCCTCGATACGGTCCATACCGCTGTCCTCCCATTCCACGGACAGAGGGCCGTCGTAACCGGCGGCGTTCAGCACGCGGATGATCTCCTCGAAGTTCACGTCACCATGACCCAGGGAGCGGAAGTTCCAGCCGCGGCGCAGGTCTCCGAAATCGATGTGGGAGCCCAGCAGACCGCTGCGGCCATCCAGAGTCACCGCCGCATCCTTCATATGGACGTGGTACACGCGGTCCATAAAGTCGCGCAGGAACAGATGGGGCGTCACGCCCTGCCACAGCAGGTGGCTGGGGTCGAAGTTCAGGCCGAACTCGGGGCGGTCGGCAAACTTCTTCAGCAGCTTCTCGGTGGAGTAGTAGTCGAAAGCGATCTCGCCGGGATGGACCTCCAGGGCGAACTTGATGCCGTTGGCCTTGAACTCATCCAGGATAGGGGACCACAGGCGCACGATCTCGTCGTAGCCGTTCTCGACCATCTCCTCGGTGGTCTGGGGGAAGGAATACAGCCACTTCCAGATGGGAGAGCCGGTGAAGCCCGTGACCACATAGCAGCCCAGCTTCTTGGCCACCACGGGGGCCTTCTTCATGGTGTCGATCGCCCAGGCGCGGATCTCCTCCGGCTTGTCGGCCAGCGCCGCGGGAGCAAAGTTGTTCAGCCGGGGATCGGGAGCGTCGCCCACACACTGGCCGATGATGTGGCAGGCCAAGGCCTTGCAGATCAGGTTGTTCTTCGCCAGGGTCTCCTTGATCCAGGCCACATAGCTGTCATCGCTGTATGCGCGATCAATGTCGATGCCGTTGCCCCAGCAGGCGACCTCCAGGCCGTCATAGCCCATCTTGGACGCCAGCGCACACAGTTCATCGAAGGGCAGGTCCGCCCACTGGCAGGTGCAAAGAGTTACCGGTCTGTTTCCCATGATACATTCCTCCTGTTAAAAAGTTAAATCATCATCGGCCTGTGCCGATCGGATCACAAACTTACTGCGAGTGCCGCACACGCACACGGTTGTGGGTATACACCACGCCGGCGGCGGGCCGCCGTCCGGTGTGGATATAGTCGAACAGCACACGCACCGCCTCGTCCCCCTGGGCGAAGGGCTCCTGGGTCACAGTGGCGGCAATGCGCCCTTCCTCCATATACCGCAGCACGGCCTCCGTCCCGTCCACCGCCAGCACGCGGATATTCTTTCCGCTTTCCAGGATGGCCCGCATACCGCCGTCGATACCGGCGGCGGCAAAGCACACCATGTCCGGCGTGTGGTCCGCCAGATAGGCCCGCAGCACCTGATAGGAGACATCGTCGTCGTCCTGATTTTCCAGCACGGCGTCCACCGTGATCTCCGGCGTGCCCTCCAGCGCGGTCCGCAGACCGCGCACGCGGTCCATATGGCCGCGGACATTGGTGCTGCCGATAACAGCCACTACGCGGCCCCGGCCGTTGAGCATGAGCTGCACCAGATCTCCGGTGATCATACCGCTGTTGTAGTAGTCGCAGCCGACAAAGGCCACACGGTCGACATCGATATCGGTGTTGACTGTGACCACTGGTATGGGCAGTGACTGCAGGTACGCCGCAACCTCGGGCACATCCAGCGGCATGACCGCCAGCGCGTCCACGCCCTCGGCCACCAGCCGGCGCATGGCCTGCAGCTGCGTGGCGGCGTCGTAACCCTTGATCTCGCGGATGGTAAGGGTGGTGCCGTAGCTGGAGAGTTTTCTGGCGCGGCTCTGTGCGCCGCGGAGCACCTCGTCAAAAAAAGGATTGCCGACGGAGGGTATGACCATGCCGATGTGGGTGCGCTGACGGGAGCGAATAAGCGCCTGGGCCAGCTGGTTGGGCTGGTAGCGCTCACGCTCGGCAATGTCCAATATACGCTTGGCCAGCTCGGGATTTACGTTGCCGCGGCCATTGAGTACCCGGTCGACGGTGCCGCGGCTGGTGCCCGCTTTTTCGGCGATCTGCTTGATGGTCACGTGTCCGCTTCTCCTCTCCGAAATTTGTATCGCCCTTGGCGATGTGTCATTTGTGCTCGAGCACGAATTGACTGTGCTCGAGCACAGTTTCAAAATACCATCTCTTTTGTGATCTGTCAACGGAAAAGGGCCGGCGTGGCTCTATTTCTGTAGAGTTGCCTAAACACGGCGAAAAACTTTTGTTGTTTTTCCCAGTAGACATTTCGGAATTCCCTGTTACCCGCAACGCTTTGTGCCAAACATTCCAAACCAATAAGGTGACTGCCAAACAGCAAAAGGGGCCACCATACAGCGGTCCCTTTTATGCGGAAAAAGCCAAACGGCTCCCGGGCGCGCGCCCGGGAGCCGTTCGGTGCAAGGGGGAGGAAAAGGAGTAAAGGAAGAAAACAAGCTATTTGGTGCAGACCGGCAGGAACTGGCCGAAGCAGTCGGGCAGGACCTGACCGTCACGCATAGTGGTGCGGCCACGGAGGATCGTCTCGACCACCCGGCCCTGGAAGGACATACCGTCATAGGGGGACCATTTGGCTTTAGAGTACATCTTCTCCTGACGGAAGGTGTAGGCCGCGGACATATCCACAATGGCCAAGTCGGCATCGGCTCCGGGGCGAATAACGCCCTTGCGGGGATAGAGGCCGAAGGTACGGGCCGCATTGGCGGAGGTGATCGCCGCCACGCGGGGCAGCGTCAGCAGGCCGCGGTGGACAGCGGTGAGCAGCACAGGAGAAAGGCCCTCGATACCGCTGATTCCGGCGGGGGCATCCCAGAAGGAACGGTGCTTTTCCTCGCAGGTGTGGGGCGCGTGATCTGAGCAGACCCAGTCCAGGGTACCATCCGCAAGGCCCTGCCAGACTGCCTGGCGATCTGCGGCGGTACGGATGAGAGGGTAAGTCTTCATCACCGCACCGCAGCGGCGGGCGTCGCGGTCGGTGAAGGTCAGGTAATGGGTACAGGTTTCGGCGGTGACATCCACGCCGTCGGCCTTGGCGCGGCGAAGGTGCTCCACGCCGTCGCCTACGCCCACATGGAGGACGTGCAGGGGCATGGAGAGCTCCTTGGCCATGTCGATGGCGGTGTCGATAATGGAGGTCTCGCAGCTGACGGGGCGGGTACGCAGCAATGCGGCGTAGTCCTGCGCGCCGGTGGCAAGGACCTCCTGCGTCAGGGCCCGAACAATGGAGAAATTCTCCGCATGGATGCCCAGGCGTTTTCCGGTGGCCTTCACGGCGCGGAACAGGCGATAGATCTGGCCGTCGTCCGGGGGCGGAAGGACGTTGTCCATGCCCTCACGGTAGTTGTAGATCAGGCTGTTGTCCCGGTGGTCCACCGCGTAGCCCCAGAAGAATTTGAAGGCCACGCAGCCGGCCTCCGCCAAAGCGGGCAGGCTGGCAAGATTGGCATCGCCCAAAGCCAGGCCCCAGACGCAGAAATCCGCATGGGCCTTGGGCTGGATGACCGAGACAAGATCGCGGAGAGACTCCGCCGAGTGGATGGTAGGGGTGCAGTTGGGCATTTCGAACACGGTGGTAATACCGGTGGCGGCAGCCGCCGCGGTGGAGGAACGGAAATCCTCCTTCTCGCCGGTGGCCAGACGGCCGTCGCGGGAGTGAACGTGGGTCTCGATCAGGCCGGGCAGGATATAGCGGCCAGAAGCGTCGGTGGCTTCGCCGACGGTGCCGGGCAGGCGCTCGGACGTGACGGCGGCGACCCGGCCGTCACGAATGTAGATATCGGCACGCTGCATACCGTCATCGTTGACCACCGTGCCGTTGTAGATGACTCTGTCCCAGTCCATAAATGTCTCCTCCGATATGTATACTGTATACACTTAGTCTTCAAGAGAAGCCCCCATGACAGGTCACAGGGGTCTCGTGCAGGCGGTACATTCCGTCATACAGGCGGTACATTCCGTCATACAGACGGTACATACCCGCTATGCAGATGGTACATATCCGTCATGCGGGCGATACATATCCGCCATGCAAATGGTACATATCCGTCATGCAGATGGGGTCTGTGCGTCAGTCCTCCTTGCCGTAGCGCTGGAGGGCTGCCTCGTGAACGTTAGCGGTATGGGCGGTGAGCACCCGACGGAGGCGATCCGCATCACGGGCCCGCAGGGACGCCACGATCTCCTCGTGCTCCGCCAACGCACGGCGGCGGCGTTCGTCATCGGACAGCACGCTCTCGCGGAAGCGAGCGTGCTCCGGGTTCTGAAACGACGTGGTGGCGCTGTAGCTTTCGATCTGGTCCAGGAGCTTGATGAGCAGGGGCATATTGCTGCTCTGGGTCAACAGGCCGTTGAATTCGTCCAGGTGGCGGAAATACGCACCGACGTCATGCTTGTCCAGCGCCTCGGCGCAGCCGCGGTTGTCGGCCTCCATGGCGTCCAGCTGCGCGTCGGTGATGTTCCGCACCACAGCATCCACGCTGAGCAGCTGCAGGGCGGAACGGATGGTATAGACCTCGTCCACCTCGGCACGGGTCAGCCTGGGCCGGGCCACGGCGCCCTTACGGGGCTCGTAGACCACCAGCCCCTCACGCTCCAGCATACGGATGGCTTCGCGCACGGGGGTGCGGCTGACGCGGAAAATATCGGCGTATTTTGTTTCGACAATGCGCTCATCCGGCGCGATATCGCCGTTGATGATGGCGTTTTTCAGCTGGGTATATATCGTCTCGCGCTGGGGATTGGCGGGGTCCACCGGTGTGAAGGCTGTCATCTCTCTATGCCCCCTTCTTTTTATACCGCAGCAGGCGGCTCTATACACACTATACCCGCTGCTGCGGGAAAAAGCAAGCAAAACCGGCAAATTCTGCTGATTTTCCCTCCCCTGCCGGGGCTTGGGCGCAGTGCAGTCTCTCTTATATGTGTATGGGATACTGTATACAAAGTACATGGTAACATATTCCTTCCCCTTTTGCAAGGGGTTTTCAGATGCGCGGCAAAAAAAGAAAGCCCTTTCGGGCTTTCTTTTTTCGCTTAGTGACGCTTTTTAGCGGTCCACGCCATACCGGTCACGGACAGCACCGCCGTCACGGCGTAGATGCCCACGCCCGCGTCAAAGGTTTTGGGGCTGCTGCTCTTGCCGCCGATGGTAAAGTCCATGCTGGTGTTGCCCGCCGTGGACAGGATGGTGATGGTGTGCTTGCCCGCCGCCAGTGTCTTGAGGTACGCGGCCTTCAGGTACACCACGGTGGAGCCCTCTTCAGCGGTGTAGTTGGACTTGGCAAGGGTCTTGCCGTCCACCTGGACACCCTGGAAGGTGCTGAACGCCGCGGTGGAACGGAACACCAGGCCGTAGTCGCCGCCGGGATAGTCCGTGGCGGACTTGTTGGTGCCGTTCAGCTCAGCGGTGATTCCGGGGGTGGAGGGGTAGTAATAGTAAGAACGGGGCACCGTATAGCCGTTTTCGTTGTCCTTGGTAACCTTCGTGCCGCCGTTGACGGTCACATTTCCGGTATTGGTGTTCTTGACGGTGACGCCGCTGGGAACATTCTTCAGTTCCGCATCACCCTGGGTGACCGTCACGGTACTGCCGGAGGGCGCCTTGGCCGCCGCCGCTTCCACAGTCTCCTTACCCACATAGTAGGTGGTCTCGCCGGAGGTGGTAATATTGGCTGTGGTCAAATCCGCTGCCACATAGTCTTTTACGTCATTGGAGAAAGCGCCGCCGGTGACGGTGAGCTTTTTATCGGCGTTGTCGAACTCTTCTTCTGTCTTGTTGGTGTTGCTGAACGCATACGCTTTCAGTGCCTTGCCGTTCTTCGCGATAAAGCTGCCGTTCTTTACCTCAACCTTACCAAGGCCCTTGTAGCCGGCCCGGTCCACTACGGAGATAGCCGCGCCGTCCTGAATGGCGCCGTCATTCTCGGTCTTGGGCACCGCATCGCCGGTAACGTTGATGGCGCTGTCGCCGGTGATCTCCAGACTGCCGGCGCAGACCTGCACGCCCATGGTCTTGGCGTTGATGGTGGAATTGTCGATGGTCAGCGTGCCGCTGCTCGGGAAGTAGATGCCGAAGCCGTTGGGAACGTTCAACGTGCTGTTTTTCAGCGTGACGCTGTCGTTCGTGTTGTTGCCGTTGGTCTCGATGCCGCTCGTGGCGGTCGTGCTCATTTCAACACCCTCGAACGTGAGGCTCGAGTTGTCATAGGTGATCGTGCCGCCACTTGTCGACGGAATCAGACCCACGAGCTGCGAGCTGACGATCTTGCCGTTCTTCACCGTCAGGGATGCATTGGCGTAGTTGATCTCAAACGCCGCGCTGTTCGCATCCGTGCCGGTGCAGGTCCAGGTGTGACCATTCAGGTCTACCGTGCGGTTAATACTGCCGGAGTTAAAGGTCGAGCCGGTGGTGTAGTCGCGCAGAAGGACGATCGGCTTGCCGCTGGCAGTCTGCGCCTTGAACGCCTCCTCCATGGTGTAGTAGGAGGTTTCGCCGACCATGGCCAGATACGCCTTCGCCACACCGAAGGTGCCGTCGGCGTTCTTAGTAACGCCGGAATCCTCCACCACGTACTCGGTGGGATCGCTGGAGAACGTACCGCCGGTGACAGCGATGGCAGCCTTAGTGGCATCGGTGATAGTAACCAAGCCATTGTCGTAGGTATAGGTGCCCAGCTTACCATTGACGGTGCCACCGCTGATGCTGACCTTGGCCAACTTGCCCTCGGCTTTGTCGTAACTCACGGACGCCACGTTACCTTTGATGGTGCCGCCTTCGATGCTCAGAGTGCTGTCGTGCCCGTCGCTGTACGTCCAGGCCGCCACTGTGCCGTTGACCGTGCCGCCCTTGATGGTAGCTCTGTGCCAGTCCTCAATGGCGTAGCTGTTGGCGGAGTTCAGCGTGCCGCCGTTCAGGAACAGATCGCCGCTATCGACCTTGATCACGATGAAGTTGTCCTGCGTAAACGTGCCGCCCTTGATATTCAGGCCGGGATACTTTGCAACGCTGTCATCGCCGACACGCACCAGAGATGCTCCCTTGCCGGCCGCATTACCGCTGTTGTTCGTGACGATGCCGCTCTCGAAGGTGAGCCAGCCGCTGCCCTGAACGTCGATGACATAGTGGGAGCTGACGCCGGAGTTCTCCGCGGTGTCCTCACGCATGATCGTGCCGGTCTTCTCCGCGCTGCTGTCCTTGACCGTCACGCGTGCGGTGATCGTCAGTGCGGGCTTGCGTTCGCCGGTGCTGCCGTTGAGGGTATGACCGTTCAGGTCAAGCGTCACGTAGGGCGTGCTGATGGTGACATTTTCCTCGGTATCCGTCAGCAGCTTCACGGTAGCATTGCGCTTTGCCGCGTCAATAGCCGCCTGCAGCGTCACGTACTGCTTACTGCCGGTCTCCGCGACACATGTCGTGGCTTGACCGCCGTTCTCTTCGCTGCCGGTCTCGCCGCCCTCGGTGCCGTTCTCGCCGCTGCCTGCACTGCCGGTTTGTTCGTTACCGGCTGCACCCGTGCCTTCTCCTGTACCGGCTTCTCCTGTCGCCCATGCGCTTGTGCAGAGGGACAGCGCCATGACCAGTGCCAGAATGGTTGCTAACAATTTCTTCATGTCTCATACCCCGTTTGTTTTAGATTTCCGTAGGCGCACTCGTTTTAATCTCCATTAAAACGCCAAAGCAGAGGTACCTCTGCGGATAGTCAGATTATAGCACGGCTGCATAATTTGTCCAGCCTTTTATGGAAATTTTACACATTTTTTCTGTTACCGGGAATGGAAAACGGGAATTGGGGGCCACTGCGGCGGGACACCTCATCCGCCCCCTCGGGGCACCTGTCTCCCTGCGGGTCGGTTCACGGGTCTGACAGGCCACCGGCGTGTCATTCAACACCGCGAACCCCTCGAGGGGAAGGCTTGAGGGCTGCGGGCGGGGCGGGTATGATTTGTCATAATTGTCAAAAAAGTGGGGTTTATTTTTGTGCTAAGGGCAGAAATGCTGCACTTCTATTGACGGCGGGGTGAAATGCGAGTAAAATATGTACACAAAGAATGCTGTATACAGTATCCAATCCAAATACACGCAGAAACAACGTCTGCGCTGTATACCATGACCGGCGGCCCCTGCCCGGGACACAGTATGCCGGGGCAGACAGATACAGCCGGTTCGGACATGGGCGGATAACGCCGGGCGGCAGAAGCGGAGGACGGCACATGGAGAACTTCTCATTATATATAAACGGCGTGCTCCGCACGGTATGCGTGCCGCCCCAGTGGACGCTGCTGCGGGTACTGCGGGAGACGCTGGGCCTGACCGGCGCGAAAAACGGATGCTCCTCCGGCGACTGCGGCGCCTGCCGCGTGATACTGGACGGCACGGCGGTGAACGCCTGCAAGGTACCTATTAAGGATGCGGCGGGACATCGGGTGGAGACCATAGAGGGGCTGAGCCGGAACGGACAGCTGCATCCCATACAGCAGGCGTTTATCGACTGCGGAGCCGTCCAGTGCGGCTTCTGCACGCCGGGAATGGTGATGAGCGCCAAGGCACTGCTGGACAAGACGCTGCACCCCAGTGACGAGGAGATACGGGAGGCGCTGGCACCGAATCTGTGCCGCTGTACCGGCTACTACAAGATCGAGGAGGCCGTCCGGGAGGCGGCGCGGCGGCTGGAGGCGCAGGACCGGTGAAGGAACTGACGTACATCGGAAAGAGCTACCCGGTGCAGGACGCGGCGGCCAAGGCAACAGGGGAACTGCTGTATGTGGACGACATGACCATGCCGCGGATGCTGTACGCCAAGGCGCTTTTCTCACCGGTGGCTCACGCGCGGATCAAGCGCATCGACACCACAGCGGCAGAGGCGCTGCCCGGCGTGTGGGCAGTGGCTACCTATCAGAACACACCGCAGACGCGGTTCAACAGCACCACGCGGTTTTATATGCAGGCGCCGGCGCCTATCGAGACGGAGCGCATTTTTGACGACACGGTGCGCTTTGTGGGCGACCGGGTAGCGGCAGTGGCAGCAGAGACAGAGGATATCGCCCAGGCGGCCATCGACCTGATCGAGGTAGAATACGAGCCGCTGCCGGTGGTGACGGATCCGCTGGAAGCCATGCGGGAGGACGCCTATCCCCTGCACGGCAGCAGCAACATCGCGCTGCGGATCGAGAAAAACACGGGAGACGTGGCGAAGGGTTTTCGGGAGGCGGACCGGGTGTTTGAAGACACCTACCGCACGCCGGCGGTACACCACTGTGCCATCGAGCCCCACACCGCCATCGCGGAGGTGGACGCGCAGGGACGGCTGACCGTCACCGCACCGTATCAGAACACCTTTGGCGAGCGGATCGTATTGAGCCGGATATTCGGCCTGCCGCTGAGCAAGGTGCGGGTGGTAAGCCCCACCATGGGCGGCGCATTCGGCGGAAAGATGGAGTCCTCGGTGGAGCTGATCCCCGCGGCGCTGGCGATGCTGTGCCGCAGGCCGGTGAAATTCACCGCCACACGGCGGGAGTGCATGGTATCCACCCGGGTGCGGCATGCCAGCGTCATCACGGTGAAGACCGGTGTGAAAAACGACGGCACCATCGTGGCACAGGAGATCACGGCCATCACCAACACCGGAGCATATGCCTCCAGCGCAGGGAACGTGATCGGCGCCATGAGCGCCAAGGTATTCAAGGGCTACAAAACACCGAATATGCGCTTTGTGGGCATACCCGTATATACCAACACGCCGGTGGCGGGGGCCATGCGGGGCTACGGCTCGCCGCAGGTATTCTTTGCCATGGAACGGCAGTTGTATAAGATCGCCGGCGCGCTTGGGATGGACTACACGGAGCTGCAGATGAAAAATCTGGTGGATCCGGAGGACAGCGACCTGTTCGCGGGGCACCCCATCGGCAACCCCCGGCCCAAGGACTGCGTGCGCCGGGCCATGGCACTGCGGCAGAACTGGCCGGACATGGACGATGAGGACGGAAAGTACCTCATCGGCGAGGGCTGGGCCATGGGACTGCACGGCAGCGGAGCCTTCGGCTCGCAGATCGACCAGAACTGCATGGTGGTCAAGATGAACGATGACGGCACCTGCGTGCTGCACTCCGGCACCCACGATATGGGCAACGGACAGCTGATGGTGCAGATACAGGTCGTGGCGGAGACGCTGGGAATCCCGCCGGAACAGGTGGCCTGCGTAGCCTCGGACACGGATGTATGCGGGTGGAACCTGGGCGACTTTTCCAGCCGGGGCGTGTATGTCAGCTGCGGCGCGGTGCAGAAGGCCGCGGAGGACGCGGCGGCACAGCTGCGGTGCGCCGCCGCCGGACTGTTGGACAGCCAGGCGGAGGACATCTCTCTGCACGACGGACGGGCGTGGCTGCCGGAGGGCGGCAGCGCCTCGCTGGCAGAGGTAATGAACTACGCCCAGAGCGTACAAAAGCATGAGATATTCGGTGTGGCCACCCACGCATCGGCACACACCCCCGGGTCCTACGGCGTACATATGGCGCGGGTAAAGGTGGAAAAGGCCACCGGCGCGGTGACGGTGACGGACTACATCGCGGTACACGATGTCGGACGGGTGATGAACCGCATGGGTATCGAGGGACAGCTGGAGGGCGGCATACAGATGGGTCTGGGCTACGCGCTCCGGGAGGAGCTGGCCTTTGACGCGGCAGGACAGCTGCGAGACAGCAGCCTGCACAGTTACCGGCCCTTCCGGGCCACGGAAATGCCCCGTTTGCAGACGGACTTTATCGAAGAGGGCGAACCTACCGGGCCCTACGGCGCCAAGAGCATTTCGGAGTGCGCGGTGGTGCCCAGCGCACCGGCCATCATCAATGCGGTATGCGATGCCACGGGACTGGACATCCATGATCTGCCCTACCGCCCCGTAAAGACAGAGGGCGGCATACGGCGGCTGCACACCACGGAGGGCTGCGTATTCTGCGGCCTGTGCGCGAAGAAATGTCCCTATGGCGCGCTGTCCGTGGACCGGCAGACCAAGCAATGGCGGGTATCTGACCGGCGGTGCCGGGAATGCGGCCTGTGTGCGGCGGCCTGTCCAAAGCATTGCCTTTCCTTAGACAATAGTGTCGTATAAATGGCACATGAACTTTCTTATTGTGAAATGTATTATTTCAACAAATAGCAGTGATGTGAAACCGCTATGGCCCGGTTATTGACTTTGCCCGGGCCGACGTGTAAACTGCAACATCATTTTTGCGGCGGCTGGTGTTCCGCCGCCTCTCCCCTCCCCTGGCACGGGAAAAAATCGTGGTGTACACTGTAATGTATACTGTATACAGCCGACGGACACACTCTCCCTCATCCATGCCAGCAGGGGCGAAACACCGTGGACAACATCATACGCAACAGCGCGGCCCGCAGACGACGGACGGCGCGATAGCCACAGACAGAACGGAAGGAGCGACAGTCATATGGCACATTACAACGATATGCGGGAATTTCTGGAGGAGCTGAAGAAGCGGGGCGACCTGATGGTCATCGACAAGAAGGCCAGCCCGGTACACGAGATATGCGCCTTTACGCGCAAGTCATCGGACATGGGTGGTCCGGCGCTGCTCTTCACCAATGTGGAGGGCTACGATATGCCGGTGCTGTCCGGCCTGTACGGCACCCGCGAGAGAGTGCGTCTGGCACTGGGTCTGGGCGACGATACAAAGAGCGTTATTAAGGAATACGTGGCTCACGAGAACAAGTTTATCCCGCCGGTAACGGTGGGTGACGACGAGGCTCCCGTGCACGAGGTGGTGCTGACCGGCGACGCGGTGGACCTGTACAAGCTGCCCATCCTGACGAACTTCGAGAAGGACCTGGGGCCGTATATCACCGCCGGCGTGCAGATGGCCAACGACCCCATCACCGGTGTGCGGAACTCCTCCATGCACCGGATGCTGCTGCTGGACAAGAACCACATGACCTGCTTTGCCCCCAAGGGACGGCACCTGGGTACCATTATCGAACGCAACGAGGACAGCGGAAAGGGCACGGAGATCGCCACGGTCATCGGCGGCGACCCCATCATCGCCATCGCATCACAGTGCCGGCCGGCACTGGGCACCGATGAGATGGGCATGGCCGGCGGCCTGCGGGGCGAGGCGGTGAAGATGGTCAAGTGCAAGACCATCGACGTAGAGGTGCCTGCCACCGCGGAGATCGTTATCGAGGGACGCACCCTGCCCGGTCTACGGGAGGACGACGGCCCCTTCGGTGAATATCCCGGCACGTACAGCGAGGTACGCAAAGCCCCGGTGGTGGAGATCACCGCCATCACCATGCGGAAGGACGCCATTTTCCAGAATGCCTATACCGGTATGCCCATGACGGAAAACCACTGGATGATGGATCTGGCGGCCACAGCGCTGGCTTACCGCGAGGCGTACAAGATCTGCCCGGACATCCACGACATCTGCCTGACCTCCGGCGGCACCAGCCGCCACCACTGCGTGGTGTCCATCAAGAAGCGCCATCCCTATGAGCCGCGGAATGTGATGACCGCCCTTCTGGCGGCCAACATCGGCATCAAGCTGTGTGTGGTGGTGGACGAGGATATCGACGTACATGATATGCAGCAGGTGGAATGGGCGATCAACACCCGTATGCAGGCGGACCGGGATGTGATGATACTGCCGGTGATGTACAGCCCCACGCTGGACCCCTCCGCGCCGTATCCCCGTGCGTCGTCCAAGATGGGCATCGACGCCACCGCGCCGCTGGAGGACAAGGAGGCGTTCGCCCCTGTGTTCACACCCGGACAGGACGCACCGTATATCGAGGAAATGCTGCGGGACTTTATGGATAAGCGGCGGAAATAAGCCGCAGGAGGCGGAATATGTCTGACAGGACTCGTGAAATGGCCACCGTACGGGAAAACAGCCGTATTCTGGACGGCTACTATAAAATGACACTCCACGCACCGGTGATCGCACAGCGCTGCCGGCCGGGACAATTCGTGTTTATCCGGGTGGGCAGCGGCACCGCACCGCTGCTGCGGCGGCCCATCAGCATCTGCGAAGCCGACAGCATCGGCGGCACGCTGACACTGCTCTATCGGGTGGTGGGCACAGGCACCGATCTGCTGTCCGCCGTGCGGGTGGGCCAAGCCCTGGACGTGATGGGCCCCATCGGCACGCCGTTCCCCGTGGAGGGCGAGCAGGCGATACTGGTAGCCGGCGGCATGGGGGCGGCGCCCCTGTGTATGCTGGCCCGGGCACTGCATGATGCAGGATCGGCTGTGACCGTGTATCTGGGCTGCCGCGACGCGGCCCATGACCTGTGCGGAAAGACGCTGCGGACCTACGGGACAGTACACACCGCCTATGAGAGCGAAGGCCGCCTGGTAACGGATATCCTGCCGGAAACAGCGGCAGGCGTCGTGTACGCCTGCGGGCCGACGGCCATGCTGGCTAAGGTGCAGCAGTGGGCTGCACAAAACGGCGCGGAGGGCTATGTGTCTCTGGAGGAACGCATGGCCTGCGGCATCGGCGCGTGCTCCGGCTGCGGCTTTCCCATGCGGAAAGCCGACGGCGACGTGCTGTACAAAAAAGTCTGCGTGGACGGACCGGTATTCCCGATGGGTGAGGTGATCTTTCATGGATAACATCACAGTGGGCGGCGTGACGCTGCATTCGCCGCTGCTGAACGCGGCGGGCACGATGGGCTTCGGCTCCTCCTATGCGGACTATATCGACCTGCACCGTCTGGGCGGGCTGGTGACACGCACGATGACCGTCAAACCCCGGCGTGGCGCGGAGGCGCCCCGGCTGTGGGAGACGCCCTCGGGGCTGCTGAACTGCGTGGGGATGCAAAACCCCGGATATGAGAAATTCACGCAGGTATTTTACAAGGGACTGGTGGGCTATGACGTGCCCATTATTGCCAGCGTCACCGGCACACCGGAGGAAATACGGCGTATGGCGGACGCATTGGCGGAGCTGCCGGCAGTGGCCGGCGTGGAGGTGAACCTCCACTGCACCTACGAGGAATACCGGACACTGGGAAGCAAGGCGTATCTGGAGCAGTGCGCGCAGCGCATCCGTGCCGCCGCAGACGGACGGCTGCCGGTGTGGGCGAAGCTGTCGCCCTGCGCCGGAGACATCGTAGATGCGGCGCGGACGGCACAGGACGCCGGGGCGCAGGCGGTGGTATGCGCCAACACCTATTGGGGCATGGCCCTGCAGGCGGACGGCAGCTCACGGCTGGGCAGCATGGTGGGCGGACTGTCCGGCCCGGCCATACGGCCTCTGTCCGTGTTCCAGACATGGCGGGTGGCCCAGGAGGTCGCTGTCGACGTGGTGGGCTGCGGCGGTATCGTGTGCGCCGCGGACGTAAAGGAATACATGGCCGCCGGCGCAAAGGCCGTGGAGATCGGTACTGCCAACTTCACAGAGCCGGAGACGATCATACGGATCACAGAGGCACTGTAACGCCCGCGGGGCGGGCAAAATGTATGAAACAGACGGGAGGAATGGACATGGTGGCAGTGGGCATCAGCGGTGCGACGGGCTGTATATACGGTATCCGGCTGCTGGAGGCACTGCGGGCGCTGGGACAGGAGACAGAGCTGATACTCAGCGACTGGGGCGCAGAGACCATACGGCTGGAAACGGATCTCACCGTGGAGCAGGTCAAGGCGCTGGCTGACCGGGTATACGACAACCGCAATATGGCCGCACAGGCGGCCAGCGGTTCCAGCTGCGCGGACGCCATGGTCATCGCCCCATGCAGCATGAAGACCCTGGCGGGCATCGCTATGGGCTATGACGACAGCCTGCTGGTGCGGGCGGCAGATGTGATGCTGAAGGAGCGGCGGCGGCTGATACTGCTGACGCGGGAAACACCGCTGAATTTGAGCCACATCCGCAATATGGAGACGGTAACGCTGATGGGCGGCATTATCCTGCCGCCGGTCCCGGCCTTTTACAGCCGGCCGCAGACGGTGGACGACATCGTGGATCAGACAGTCAGCCGGACGCTGCGGCTGCTGGGTCTGGACGGCGGGGAAAGGTTCAGGTGGAACGGAAATGGCTGAGCGTGTGGTGGAGCGAACACTGAGCGATGGCGGACTGTCCATACACTACCGGCTGGAACGGCTGGGCGGCGACCTGCTGCTGACCGTGACCGGCGGGGCGGCCCACGTAGGCTGCGTCGTACTGGCCACACACCGGCAGAGCCTGACAGGCAGCGGCGCGGACAGCGCCGACAGCAGCGTTCTCAATCGCAGCGGGCACAAGGACGAATTCTTGCTGCGGGCGCTGGCAGAACGGCTCAGCGCCGTGGCCGGCTGTGCCGTGGCTGCCGTGGGCGGCGTACATTACGACGGGCTGGACCAGCAGGGACTGCGGTCCGCCGCCCATATTGAACAGCAGGCGCTGGCACAGGCAGAGGACTGGGCGGCGGAATTGCTGCCGTAACGGAAAACAGAGAACACAGAGGGGAGGTATGCCGCTGTGGCACAGTGCGAACAGGACATCCTGCGGGTGGACGCCCGGGACAAGGTGACCGGGCGGACGAAATACGCGGCTGATCTCGTCTTTGACGGTATACTGTACACAAAATCAGTGCACGCGGACCTCCCCCATGGGAAGCTGCTGGCGGTGCATACCGCGGCGGCACTGGCGGCGGAGGGCGTGGCCGGTGTGTACACCGCCCGGGACATACCGGGCCGAAATGTGGGCGACAATGAGAAGCCCATCATGGTATATGACACTATACGGAGCCGGGGCGATTGCATCGCCGTGGTCGCGGCCGTCTCACAGGAGGCGGCAGACCGGGCGGCGCGGCTGGTCACCTATGACACCCAGCCCATGCCCGCGGTATTCGACCCGGAGGAAGCACTGCTGCCGGACGCGCCCAAGCTGTACGACGACGGAAACCTGATACTGGAACACCGCGTCCGCAAGGGGCGGGCGGCAAAGGGCTTTGACGAGGCGGACATCATTGTGGAACGGGAGTTCCGCACCCAACGGGTGATCCCCGGGGCCATCGAGCCGGAGAGCGTGGTGGTGTCGCCTCAGGACGGAGAGCTGCGGGTCTACTGCCCGTGCAAGGCACCCTTCAACATCCGGCGTATCGTGGCGGCGGCCTGCGGTCTGCCCATGAGCGCTGTACGGGTGACGCAGCCCGGTATGGGCGGGTCCTTCGGCGGCAAGGATGACGACGCCGGGGCTATGGCCGCAAGAGCCGCTATCGCGGCGCTGCACACCGGGCGGCCCTGCCGCATGACATGGCGCAGCAGCGAGACGCTGCTGGAGGGCGTAAAGCGGCATCCCTTTCACATCTACTACAAGGCCGGCGCAAAGCGGGACGGCACACTGACCGCCATTGAGGTGCGGGGCTTTGTGGACGGCGGCGCATACCTGTCCAAGAGCAAGACCACCACATGGCGCAGCGGTATCGAAGCCACAGGGCCCTATCGGGTGGAACACGTGGACGTGTGCATGAAAGCGGCCTATACCAACAACTGCTATGCCGGCAGTGTGCGTGGCTTTGGCTCGCCGCAGATCGACTTCGCCACCGAATCTGTGATGGACGAGCTGGCACAGCAGCTGGGCATGACGCCCTGGGCCTTCCGGGAGAAAAACCTGCTGCGGGACGGCGACATATCCGGCTCCGGCCAGCCCATGCGCGACGTGAGCGCAGGTGCGTGCCTGGAACGCCTGCGGCGGGAATTCGGCGAGGACCTGCGGCCCTTTGTCCGGAACGGAAAGCTGGTGGGCAGGGGCATCGCCTGCCTGTACCGGGGCGAGTCCTACGGTGCGGGCACACCGGTGCAGGACACCTCCGGCGTGACCATCGTATTAAACGCGGACGGCAGTCTGAACGTGAGCACCGGACTGAGCGAGGTGGGCCAGGGCGGCCACACGCTGCTGACAGCCATTATCGGCCGGGAGCTGGGGCTTCCGCCGGAACGCATACACATCGCACCGGCGGACACGGACTACTGTGTGGATTCCGGGTCCACCGCCGCCTCACGGGGGACCATCACCGCGGGCAACGCCGCCTGGCTGGCAGCACAGGAGGCCAAGCAGCAGATCAACACCGCACTGTGGGAATACCGGGGGTTCGACGGACCCATCGTATATGAGGGCGGGCTGGTCCGCTGCGGTGACGAGCAGATGACCTTCACCGAGGCGGTAGGGGTCCTGCGGAATACCGGACGGGATATGCGCGCCCACGGCTGGTGGGCCGCCCCCAAGACATTCTGGGACAGAGAGAAATGCCGGGGCAGCAATTATATGTCCTACGCCTATGGCGCCTGCGGCGCTGAGGTGGAGATAGACCCCATCACCGGAAAGACCGACGTAACTGACTTTGTGGCCGTACACGACATGGGCCGCATTATCAACCACGCTGCCACGGTGGGACAAGTAGGCGGTGGTGTATCCATGGGCGTAGGCTACGCCTTGACGGAAAATGCCGACACACCGGGCGGCGTGACACGCGCCGCTGATCTGGACAGCTATCTGCTGCCCACAGCACTGGATATGTGTCCCGTGCGGACGGTGCTGCTGGAGGAGGGCGCCGGCGTTCCGCCGCTGCTGGTACACGGCATTGGCGAACCGGCCACCTCTATCGTAGCGCCGGCCATCACCAACGCTATGTCCGCGGCGCTGGGCGCACGGATAGACACCCTGCCGGCGGACCTGGAAACGGTACGGGCCATACTGGACGAGAAAAAGAGGTAGCTATGTTTCTGCAAGCGGGCAGCCCCGCGGAGCTGCGGGCCTATATGGCACAATACCCCGACAGCCGGTGCATTGCCGGCGGCACGGATATCATGCCGGTGCAGAACCGGGAAAATGACCATGAGGCGGTGTTCATCGATATATCCGGCGCAGCGGCGCTGCACCGGATCGTGTCGGAGGACGGCGTGCTGTCCGTCGGGGCAGCGGCGACCTTCGCCGAGATAGAACGAAACGCGCTGCTGCGGCAGTACGCGCCGGTGCTGTGCCTTGCCGCATCACAGGTGGGGTCCCCTCAGATACGAAATCTGGGCACCATCGGCGGCAATGTGGCACATGGGAGCCCCGCAGCGGACACCCTGCCGGTGCTGGCCATGCTGGACGCGGAGGTGCGGCTGTACAGCGCCACGGAGGGCACCTGCCGGGACATACCGGTGGATACCTTCATCACCGGACCGGGACAGACCCTGCTGCGTCCCGGCGAATACATAGAGGCGCTGCGCTTTTCCCCGCCGGAGGCGAGCTGGCGCATGGCCTATGAAAAAGTGGGACGGCGCAATGCGCTGGCCATCTCCCGGCTCAGCGCCTGCTGCGCGGCCAGATGGGAGGGACAGCGCCTGACCGGACTGCGCCTTGCGCTGGGCGCCGTATTCCCCACGCCGCGGCGGCTGTACGCAGCAGAAGCACTGCTTTTGAGGGAACAGCCCTCCCCTGCCGCGGAAATGCAGGCGGCAGAGCTGGTAACACAGGCCATCGTGGCGGCCGCCGGGCGGCGGGCCTCGGCCAGCTACAAGCTGGCGGTGGCCCCGGAGCTGCTGCTGCGGACACTGCGCCGCACCCGAGAGGAGGCGGACCAATGAAGATAGGTTTTACGCTCAACGGCGCGCCCGTCTGCGTGGAGGCGCCGGGGACGGTGTCGCTGCTGACATTGCTGCGGGACTACTGCCGCCTGACCGGCACCAAACGGGGCTGCGACATCGGCGAATGCGGCGCCTGCACGGTGCTGCTGGACGACAGGGCGGTGACCTCCTGCATGGTCATGGCCGGGCAGGTACAGGGCCGCCGGGTGGTGACCATTGAGGGCCTGACCGGACACGACGGCGCACTGAGCCCCCTACAGCAGGCGTTTGTGGACCACTTTGCCGTACAGTGCGGCTTCTGCACGCCCGGCATGATCATGAGTGCCACAGCGCTGCTGCACGAGGACCCGCATCCCTCCCGGGAGAAGATACGGCGGGCGATCTCGGGCAATCTGTGCCGATGCACAGGCTACGACGCCATTGTGGACGCCATTGACGCCGCAGCGGCGGAGATGGCCAAGCTGGTATAAAACAAGCGTGGTAATTACCCCTTATGGGGCGATTATAAATTCAAAAATACGAAGGAGAAAGACATGAAAAAGCTATTTGCATTGCTGCTGGCACTTGTCATGGCCCTGTCTCTCGTCGCCTGCGGCGAGAAGAAGGATGACACCGGGGACAAGACCGATGACAGCAACCCCTCCACCGGCATGGAGCTGACACAGGCCACCGATCTGGTGATCGCTACCGGCGGCACCTCCGGTGCATGGTACCCCATCGGCGTCAGCATCGCTGACACCCTGACCAACGTGGACAACAACCTGTTCGTCACCTCCGAGGTCACCAACGGCGGCGTGGAGAACGCCCGTCTGCTGGGCACCCACGCGGCCAATGTCGGCTTCGTGAACTCCGACACCGCGTACTTCGCCACCCATTCCGAGGATGCTTTCGCGTCCGAGCCCGCGTATGAGCTGTACGGCCTGGCCAACCTGTATGACAGCGTGCTGGAGATCGCCGTGCTGGCTGACAGCGGCATCAACAGCATCGCAGATCTGGCCGGCAAGCGCGTGGTGGTGGGCACCCCCGCCTCCTCCGCCTCCACCATGGGCTGGACGGTGCTGAGCACCTATGGTCTGACCGACAAGGACGTGAAGGGCTCTGAGCTGAGCATCGCCGAGGGCGTTGAGGCCCTGAAGAACGGCGATGTGGACTGCGTGTTCATCTTCAGTGCCGCCCCCAACAGCGCCCTGACCGAGCTGTCCGTGACCAAGGACTTCAAGCTGCTGAGCATCGACGAGGAGCATCAGAAGGCCGCGATCGAGCAGCACAGCTACTTCAGCACCGCTACCCTGTCCGCTGACCTGTACACCTGCACCAGCGAGGACACCACCACCCTGGCCATGCCCACTCTGCTGGCCTGTGACAGCAGCCTCAGCAACGAGGCCGCCTATCAGTTCGTGAAGGGCATCTATGAAAATCTGGACGTGATCTCCACCTCCCACGCGATGGCCGCTAAGATCAACCTGGACCACGCTGCCAACATCAACCTGGAGATCCACCCCGGTGCCCTGCAGTACTACCGCGAGATGGGCATTGTTGACTGATCTTCCCTCTCTTTTCCCCCCTGTCCCATCGGACGGCGGGCTTCGGCCCGCCGCCCGGTGCGGCCCCACATTCCGGAAATAACGAAAGGATCGGAACATGGCAACTAAGTCAAAATTCAGCGATGTACTGAGTAAGATCGCGTTTGTGATTGCCGTTCTGCTGACCCTGTTTCAATCGTACACTGCACTGTTCGGCGTTTTGACCGCCGTATACCAGCGGGCGATACACCTTGGTCTGGCGAGCAGCTACATCTTCCTGTTCAACATGGCAAACCCCAAGGAGAAGGGGAAAGTTTTTCACATCATCATCAATTTTATCGGGCTGGTGGCTTCCGCCGGCTCCAACTTCTACATCTGCCTGCACTATGCGGAGATCCAAGGGCGCTTGGGTATCACCACTGAGCTGGATATGATCTTCGGCGCGCTGCTGCTGGTGGCGATCCTGATCATGGGATATGAGTCCCTGGGCTGGGCGCTGCCCACCATCTCCGTGATCTTCCTGCTCTATGGCCTGTTTGGCCATCTCATCCCCGGTGCGCTGAGCCACCAGGCCTTTACATTCAAGCGCCTGATCTCGTTCCTGTATCTGGGTACCGAGGGTGTTTTCGGTTCGGCAATGAGTGTCAGTGCGACATTTATCTTTATATTCATTCTCTTCGGCGCGTTTCTGGAGAAAAGCGGCGCCGGCCAGTTCTTCGTGAACCTGGCACTGACCGCCACCGGGCGCGTTACCGGCGGTCCCGCGCTGGCCGCCGTGGCCTCCAGCGCCCTGATGGGCACCATCTCCGGCAGCGGCGTATCCAACGTCGTGACCACCGGCACCTTCACCATTCCGCTGATGAAGGCCAACGGCTATGACAAGAACTTCGCCGGTGCGGTGGAGGCAGTGGCCTCCAACGGCGGGCAGATCCTGCCGCCGGTCATGGGTTCCGTGGCGTTCCTGATGGCCGAGATGATCGGCGTAAGCTACTTCACCGTGGCTAAAGCCGCAGCTGTGCCCGCGCTGCTGTACTTCTTTGCCGTGGGTATCGCCGTGTACTTCGAGGCCAAGCGGCTGAACCTGCGCCCCGATCCCAATGCCCAGTATGAACGCGTAGGGGTGGTGTTCAAGTCCGGTTTCTACTATCTGCTGCCTATCGCGCTGCTGATCGTGTTCATCATCTGCGGTTACAGCGTACTGCGTGCCGGCGCCTATGCCGCCATCCTGACCATCGCTCTGAGCTATGTGAAGAAGGACACCGCCTTCCACCTGAAGGACTTTGGTGCGGTGGTGACCGACGTGGCCAAGCAGGTGCGTCCCATTGTGGCAGCCTGTGCCTGCGCCGGTATCATCATGGGCATCACCTCCCTGACCAACCTGGGCATCAAGCTCTCCGGTCTGATCGTCACCGTGTCGCAGGGCAACCTGATGATCGCGCTGGTGATGACCATGCTGGTATCCCTGGTCATGGGCATGGGCCTGCCCACCACGGCGGCCTATCTGCTGCTGGCGGTGCTGGGCGCCCCCGCCCTGATCAAGCTGGGCGCGGATCCCCTGCCCGCACACCTGTTTATCCTGTACTTCGGCTGTATGTCCACCATCACCCCGCCGGTGGCTCTGTCTACCTACGCGGCGGCCGGTATCTCCGGCGGCTCGCCCATGAAAACGGGCATTTACGCCATGAAGCTGGCTTCGGTGGCCTTCCTGATCCCTTACATCTTTGTGTACGGGCAGGAATTGCTGCTGTATGGTTCTCTGGGCGCTATCCTGCTGGCTATCCTCAGCGCCTCGCTGGGCTGCGTGGCCCTGGCCGGCGGCATGATCGGCTGGCTGGGCGCAAAGATGCCCATGCCCCTGCGCTTTGTGCTGGTGGGCGCGGCCATTACGCTGATGATCCCCGGCGCGCTCACGGACGTGATCGGCGTGGTGCTGATGGCCGCCTGTGTCATCACAGCTGTGACGCTGAGCAAGCGGCAGACACCGAAGATCCAGTGATCTTACGCGGCTGAAGGGCGGGCCCTCCGCTGACAGAGGCCCGCGGAACGGAAATCATACATATGGAGGAACATAAACATGGACTTCAATTTCAAGGGCCGCGACATTATCAACGGCTATGACTTTACCACGCAGGAGCTGTGCCACATCATGGACACAGCCATGATCTATGAAAAGCGCGTAAAAAGCGGTGAGGCCATCAAAGACATGGAAGGTATGCTGGTGGCCACGCTGTTCTTTGAGCCCAGCACCCGGACCCGGCTGTCCTTCAACTCCGCCATCCAGCGCATGGGCGCCAGCACCATCGACCTGGGCAGTGCCTCCGCCTCCTCCCAGTCCAAGGGTGAGACATGGCAGGACACCATCCGCACCGTGGACGGCTATGTGGACGCCATCGTTATGCGGCACCCCGTGGCCGGTTCGGCCATTGAGGCCGCCGAGATCGCGCAGCATCCCCTGATCAACGGCGGCGACGGCGCCCGCCAGCACCCCACACAGGCGCTGCTGGATATCTATACCATGCGGAAGGAAAAGGGCCACATCGGCGGCCAGACCATCACCTTCCTGGGCGACCTGAAGTATGGCCGCACCGTACACAGCCTGGGCTACTTCATGCAGCAGTTCGGCAACCGGATGATCTTTGCCTCCCCCGAGGAGCTGAGAATGCCCAAGGAGATCACTGACGACCTGCGCGCCAAGGGCGCCGACATCGTGGAGACCTCCGATGTGAAAGAGGCGCTTTCCCAGTCCGACTTCGTGTATGTCACCCGCGTACAGCGGGAGCGCTTCCCGGATGAGGAGTCCTATCTGCGGTGCAAGGGCAGCTATATCGTCAACAACGAGCTGCTGAAGTGTGCCAAGAAGGATATCACCATCATGCACCCGCTGCCCCGTGTGGATGAAATCGCCACAGAGGTGGACAGCTACCCCGGCGCAGCCTATTTCCGCCAGGCACACAACGGTATGTACCTGCGTATGGCGCTGCTGGGCCTGATCACCGGCCGGATCTGACAGAACACAACGGCAAAAGCTGTGCAGGCGCGGCTATCCCGCCTGCACAGCTTCTGCAAGGAGGACACCATGTACAACACTGTATCCGTCCGTTCCCAGGACATTGTCGTTCCCGGCGTGATGACACTGACGGTCCTGGCTCCCGAGATGGCGGCTGCCAGCGCGCCGGGCCAATTCTACATGCTGAAGAGCTGGCGGGAGCAGGACCCGTTCCTTATGCGGCCCATCAGCATCGACCATATCGATGTGCAGGCGGGGACACTGACCTTCCTGTACAAGGTGGTGGGGCGGGGAACGGAGCTGCTGTCGCACCTGCGCGGCGGCGACACACTGGAGCTGCTGGGACCGCTGGGCAAGGGCTTCCCCATCGACGGCAGCTGCCGCCGGGCAGCGGTCATCGGCCGGGGTATCGGCATTGCGCCGCTGCGCCCGCTGGTGGAGCAGCTCCGCGCCCAAGGCACGGAGGTCTATGCCTATCTCAGCGCCAAGAGTGAGGACGATCTGTTCCACCAGGAGCTGTTCCGCACGCTGGGCGCCGTGGTGAGGACCACCACCGCGCCGAATGAGCGCATTACCGACGCCTTTGCCGCAGACGCGGCGCAGCTGCCCTTTGACGCCGCTTATTCCTGCGGCTCCAATCGTCTGGCTGCTCACATGAAGCAGCTGCACGCACAACACGGATTCCCGGCCTATGTGTCTCTGGAGGAGCACATGGCCTGCGGTGTGGGCGCATGCAAGGGCTGCATCTGCACCGCCCACGACAAGGACAGCGGTGAAGCATCCTACGTCCGTGTATGCAAAAGCGGCCCTGTTTTTGACGTGGACCGTGTGCTATAATGGAACGCACATCGCATAGCAGCACACCGGTAAAGGGGGAAGCCGCCTTGTCTTCCACGGAAAAACGCATCTATATCTTCGAGAAAGCCCCCGTCCGGCGGGCGGTATTACAGCAAATGCTGCCCACCGTCGCCGGACAGATGGTGGCGCTGCTGTACAACCTGGCGGACACGTTTTTTGTGGGCCTGCTGAATGCACCCATACAGACAGCCGCCGTTACGGTAGCCTATCCCCCCTTCCTGATGATGACTGCCGTGAGTAACCTCTTCGGCATCGGCGGCGCCAGCGCTGTGTCTCACGCACTGGGACGCAGGGATATGGACGGCGCACGGCGCATCTCCGCCATCGCCTTCTGGCTGAGCCTGGCCAGCGCGGCGGTATTCAGCCTGCTGTGCGGGTCGTTTCTGCACCCGCTGCTCTCTCTTTGCGGCGCGGACGCGGAGGTATATCCCGTGGCCGCGGCCTACGCCCGCTGGACGCTGCTGTGGGGCGGCGCGGGCACGATACTGAACCTGCTGCTGTCCAATCTGCTGCGTGCCGAAGGCCGGGCCGCGCTGGCCTTCGCCGGCGTGACGCTGGGCGGCGTGCTGAACATCGTGTTGGACCCGTTTTTCATTCTGCCGCAGTATATGAATATGGGCGTGGCCGGCGCTGGACTGGCCACCGCCATATCCAATACGGCAGGCACGCTGTTCTTTCTGCTGTGTCTGCTGCGGCGGAGCAGCACGGTGCTGTCCCTGCGGCCATGCCATCTGAAGCATACCGGCGTTTATATCCGGGAGATACTGTCCATTGGTTTTCCCTCCGCGCTGCAATACGCGCTGACGGTGGTGTCGTTAGCGGTGCTGTCCCTATTCGTATCCAAATACGCGGTAGAGGCCGTAGCGGCCTACGGTATCGTGAAAAAGCTGGACAATCTGCCGCTGTACTTTTCGCTGGGCACCTCGGCGGGGCTGCTGCCCTTCCTGTCCTACAACTATGCCTCCGGCGACCGGGAACGGCAGCGGCAGGGCTTTGTCTTCGGCGTCAGCATCACCGTGGGCTTCTCGCTGGCGTGCGTTATCGTGTTTGAGTTGTTCGCGCCGCAGCTGGCGCGGCTGTTCATCCAAGATGATATGACCGTGGCTTACGCCGCCGCCTTTTTACGCAGAATGGTGCTGTGTATGCCCTTCGTGGCCATATGCCACCCCATGATCACACAGTTCCAGGCGATGGGACGCACCAGGGAATCCCTGATCTGCTCCATCCTGCGGAAGGGCTCGCTGGATATCCCGCTGCTGCTTCTGCTGGACCGCCTATACCCCCTGTATGGCTGCGCGCTGGTGCAGCCTGTCGTAGACCTGATCTCCCTGATCGTAGCACTGGTCCTGTACCGACGCCTACGGCGGACATCAGTTGTCTGACGCGCAAAATACACTGGAAAGGAGAAGGCGCGTACACCTCTCGCCGCGCCTTTGCACCGTTGTGAGTTACCTGACTGATCTATCCGTGGAGCTGGGCGGCGCGGTGTTCAAAAACCCCGTCATGCCCGCCTCCGGCACCTATGATTATTTTGAAAACAATGCCGACTGCTTCCCCGTCAGTGAGCTGGGCGCGGTTATGATCAAGAGCGTTCACCGCCTGCGGCGGCCCGGCAATCCCGGCCCCCGCATCGCCGAGGTCTGCGGCGGAATGCTCAACTGTGTGGGCATCCCCTCCGTGGGTATCGAGGCCTTTCTGCGGGACGAATTGCCCCGGTATGAGAACATCGGCACTCAGGTCATCCTGAGCATCTCCGGCTCCGAGCCGGTGCACTACGCCGAGATCGCGGAACTGGTAGGCGACGATCCCCGGATCGCCGCCCTGGAAATGAACCTGTCCTGTCCCAACGTGGGCAGCGGACTCCCTTTCTCCTCCGACCCGCAGCTGCTGTACGACACGGTACGTCAGACACGGCAGCGCACCACCCTGCCTCTGTACGCAAAGCTGTCCCCCAATGTGACGGATATCCGGGTAAGCTGCCGGGCGGCGGAGGACGCCGGCGCGGACGCGCTGACGCTGTCCAACACCTTCCGGGCTATGACCATCGACATACAAAAACGGCGACCCTACCTGGGAAATCTGTCCGGCGGTATGTCCGGCCCGGCGGTAAAACCCATGAATATGTTTCTGGTGTGGCAGGCCTATGAGACCGTGCACATTCCGATCATCGCCTGCGGCGGCATTGCCTCATGGCGGGACGCGGTGGAATACCTGATGGCCGGAGCTTCCGCCGTACAGGTGGGCTCCTGTAATTTCAACGATCCCATGACCATGCACAACATCATCCATGACCTTGATTCCTATCTGCACCGCAATGGCATCGCCTCTGTCCGCGAACTGTGCGGTGCCGCACACAAACAATGAGTAAGGAGTGACGATCATGACGACCGCTTATCGTTCCCTCTCCCCGGAGGCACTACGCCGGGAATACGCAGAGGTCTCCGCCCGGTTCGACGCCCTGCGTGAACTGGGGCTGGCGCTGAATATGGCGCGGGGCAAGCCCGGCAAGGCGCAGCTGGACGCCGTATCCGACATATTGACCATACTGCACGACCCTGTGCAGTGCCAGGCGGACGGCATGGATGTCCGCAACTACGGGCAGCTGTCCGGTCTGCCCAGTGCTAAAAAACTGTTCGCGGAGCTGCTGGGCTGCCGGGCAGAGGAATGTTTCATCGGCGGCAGCGCCTCGCTGACGCTGATGTATGACACCATCGCCAAGGCATATACCCACGGACTGCTCCACAGCGAAGCACCCTGGAGCCGGCTGGACAAGGTAAAATGGCTGTGCCCGGCTCCCGGCTATGACCGGCATTTCAAGATCACAGAGTCCTTCGGCGCGGAGATGATCACCGTGCCCATGACGCCCACCGGCCCGGACATGGACCTGGTAGAGACGCTGGTGCGGGATCCCGCCGTGAAGGGTATGTGGTGCGTACCCAAATACTCCAATCCGGACGGCATCGTGTACTCCACCGAAACGGTGCGGCGCATTGCCGCACTGAAGCCCGCGGCACCGGACTTTCTGCTGATGTGGGACAACGCCTACTGCGTGCATGAGTTTGAGGGCCCGTTCGTGCCCTTTGACGACATACTGACCCTCTGCCGCGAGGCGGGGAACCCGGACATGGTGTTCGAGTACGCCTCCACCTCCAAGATCACCCTGCCCGGCGCAGGCATATCTGTCATGGCCGCGTCGACGGCTAATCTGGCGTATATGGAAAAGCTGATGGATATCCAAATGATCTCCTACGACAAGGTCAACCAACTGCGCCACGTACTGTTTTTGCAGGATAAGGCACACACGCTGGCGCTGATGCAGAAGCACGCCGCCATACTGCGGCCTAAGTTCCGGTGCGTGCTGCGCTGCCTGGAGCAGGAGATCGCGCCGCTGGGCATCGCCGCGTGGCAAAAGCCCACCGGAGGCTATTTCGTGTCTGTGAACACCCTGCCGGGACTGGCCAAACGAACGCTGGCGCTGTGCAAGGAGGCCGGCGTGACCATGACCGGCGCGGGCGCCACCTTCCCCTATGGCGTCGACCCGCAGGACAGCAACATCCGCATCGCGCCTTCCCTGCCGCCGGTGGAGGAGCTGGAGAAGGCCATGGAGGTATTCTGCGTATGCCTGCGGATGGCCGCGCTGGAACAGCTCCTGCAAGAGTAAACGCGAAAGGCACACCCCAATGGGGTGTGCTTTTCAGCTTTTGATCCGGCGCAGTACAGTTGTGCTGGGTGCGCTTTGCTATTAAATTCGCTTATACGCCATATATTAAATCGATGCTTTACTTATTATCTTGCTGCGCGTATAATGAACCGTCGTTTGAAAATAACACGGAATGGAGGCAGCGAACATGGCAAATTGCGCGATCGTAGGTATCAACTGGGGCGACGAGGGAAAGGGCCGCATGGTGGACTATCTGACAGGGCAGTATGATGTGGTGGTGCGGTATCAGGGCGGCGGCAACGCCGGGCACACCGTTATCAACGATATGGGCAAATTCGCTCTGCACCTGCTCCCCTCCGGCGTGTTCCGCCCCGGCGTGATGAATATTCTGGGCAACGGCGTGGCGCTGGACTGCGAAAACCTGGTGACGGAGATGGAAACGATCCGCGCGGCAGGCGTCAGCATCTCCCCGGAAAACCTGATGGTCAGCCACCGGGCCTCCCTGCTGCTACCGTGGCACCGGGAGTTGGACGCGCTGGAGGAGGCACGGCTGAAGGACAAGATGTACGGCTCCACCAAGCAGGGCATCGCGCCGTTCTACTCCGATAAGTACCAGAAAAAGACCATTCAGGCCGGTGAACTGCTGTATCCCGATCGCCTGATGGCGCACTTGCAGGACCTGCTGGAGTGGAAAAATCTCATATTGCAGAAGGTCTATGGCGCCAAGGGCTACACCCTGGCGGAGATGACCGCGTGGCTGGAGACGTATGCCGCGCAGGTCCGGCCCTATGTAGCGGACACCGGACGGTATCTGCGGCAGGCGCAGGCAGAGGGCAAGGCCATTCTGTTCGAGGGACAGCTTGGCGCGCTGCGCGACCTGGACTACGGTATCTATCCCTATACCACCTCCTCCAACACCATTGCCGCTTACGCGCCTATCGGCGCGGGGCTGCCCACGGCAAAGATCGACGAAGTGGTGGGCGTGGTAAAGGCATATTCTTCCTGCGTGGGCGAGGGGCCGTTCACCTGCGAGTGGTTCGGTGCCGACGCGGAAAAGCTGCGGGAGGCCGGCGCGGAGTATGGTGCCAAGACGGGCCGCCCCCGCCGGGTAGGCCCCATTGACCTGGTGGCCACACGCTATGGCGTGGAGGTACAGGGCGCGACGAATATCGCGCTGACCAAGCTGGATATCCTCAGCTACATGGACGAGGTCCCGGTCTGCGCCGCCTATGAGCTCGACGGCGAGATCACCCACGAATTCCCCTTCCCTGCCGTGCTGGAAAAAGCAAAGCCCGTTGTGGAATACCTGCCGGGCTGGGGCTGCGATATCTCCGGCGTACGTACATGGGCGGATATGCCCCAGGCGGCGCGGGACTATGTGGAGTATGTGGAGCAGGCCATCGGCTGCCATATCGGGTATGTCTCCGTGGGCGCCGAGCGAGAGAGCCTGATCATCCGATAAACAAGGAGGATCGTTATGTCTCACGATATGTACAGCTCCCCGCTGGCATCCCGCTATGCCTCGGACTATATGCTGCACCTGTTTTCCGACGACAGCCGCTATCAGACCTGGCGGCGGCTGTGGACGGCGCTGGCCCGCGCCCAGTGCCAGTTAGGTCTGCCCATCACCGAAGCGCAGGTCGCCGAGCTGGAGGCGCATATCACCGACATCGACTATGATGTAGCCGCCCAACGGGAGCGAGAGGTACGCCACGATGTGATGGCACACATATACGCCTACGGCAAGGCGGCGCCGTCGGCGGCGGGGGTCCTCCATCTGGGGGCCACCAGCTGCTATGTGACCGACAACGCCGACCTGATCCTGTACCGGGATGGCCTTGTCTATCTGCGCGCACAGCTGCTGACTGTGCTGAACAACCTGGCAGCCTTCGCGAAAAAATATGCCGACACGCCTGCCCTGGGCTATACACACTACCAGCCGGCACAGCCCGTGACCGTGGGCAAACGCGCTGTCCTGTGGATGCAGGACTTTCTCGCTGACGTGGAGGAGCTGGACCATGTACTGTCCGCACTGCGGTTCTTGGGCTGCCGGGGCACCACGGGCACAGAGGCCAGCTTCATGGACCTGTTTGACGGCAATGAGGCAAAGATCGACGAGATGAACCGCCGCATCGCGGCGGAGTTCGGCTTTTCCGCCTGCTTCCCGGTATGCGGACAGACCTATCCCCGGAAGACGGACAGCCGCATCCTCGGCTGTCTCAGCGGCATCGCCCAGAGCGCCTATCGCATGGCTAACGATATCCGCCTTCTGCAGCATGACCGGCAGTTGGAGGAACCCTTCGAGGCGGATCAGATCGGCTCGTCCGCCATGGCCTATAAGCGCAATCCCATGCGGTGTGAACGCATCTGCTCTCTCAGCCGCTATATGATAGCCGACGCTATGAACGCGCCTATGACCGCTTCCGTCCAGTGGCTGGAGCGAACGCTGGACGACTCTGCCAACCGGCGCATCGCCATGCCGGAGGGCTTTTTATGCATCGACGCAGTACTGCGGCTGTGCCAGAACGTGACGGCGGGTCTGCACGTCAACGAGGCGATCGTAGATCGCACCCTGCGGGAATATCTGCCGTTCCTGGCCACGGAGGACCTGATGATGGAGGCGGTGAAGCGGGGCGGCGACCGGCAGCAGCTGCACGAGGTCATTCGGAGACACTCTATGGCAGCAACAAAGCGCATGAAGGAAGGTCTGCCCTGCGACCTGCTGGACCGGCTGGCAGGCGATCCGGTCTTCGGACTGAGCCGGTCGGAGCTGGAGCAGCTGATGGAGCCGCGGCTGTATATCGGGCGGTGCCCGCAGCAGGTACGGAAATTTCTGGATGCCTGCACGCCGCTGCTTCGGCAGGCGCAGGCCGCTGACGGGGACATCCGGATATGAGCACAGAGAACACCGGGGCACGCTGAAAATTCATCGCGCGTGAAAAGGCCGAGAGCCGCTTATTCCCAGACCGGAATAAGCGGCTCTTTTGCAGTTATCCATTTGGACATTTGGAAGGCGGAAATACGGTACGGCTCATCCCTTGACGCCTCCCAGCGACACGCCCTCCACGATGTAACGGGAAAGGAGGAAATACATGATGAACATCGGCAGAATAGTGATGGACAGCGCCAGGAATATCACGCCGTAATCGGCGCGGAAAGACTCCCCCATGAGCATCTGCACGAACATGGTCAGTGTCTTTTTCCCGGTGGAGTTGATGATCAGGCTGGGCAGGAACAGGCTGTTCCAGTTGGCTACGAACTGGAAGATGGCCTGTACCGCCAGTGCCGGCTTCATAATAGGCAAGACGATGGCATTGAAGGTGTGGAACTCTCCGGAGCCGTCGATACGGGCGGCCTCCACCACCTCCAGAGGCAGTGCGCCCAGCAGATACTGCCGCAGGAAGAACACCACCACCGGCGTGGTGATGGCCGGGATGATCAGCGGCCAGTAGGTGTCGATCAGCTTCAGCTGTATCATAAACTTATAATAGCCGATGGCGAACACCTGCGTGGGCACCATCATCACCGCCAGGATAAAGCCCCAGGCGGCTTTTTTCAGCTTGAAATCGTAGGCATGGATGCCGTAGGCCGTCAGCGCGGAGAAATAGACCGACAGCGCGGTGGCCGGTACAGTCACCAGCAGAGAATTGACCATGCTGCCCAGGGCGGTAACACCCAGGCCGCGCTGCTTCAGGTCGAAGTTATGCAGGTTTTCCAGCAGATTGCTGCCGAACCAGAAGCTGATGCCGGACTTGACCTCGTTGGAGGTCCGCGTTCCGTTGACGAACATCAGGTAGAAGGGCAGCAGGCTGAGGACGCACAAAAACACCATCACAATGGTGCGGATGATCTTGGCGCGCCGAATGGCGGCGGGGTCGTGGTGCTTCACTGTGCATCACCTCCTGCCTGAAAATGCTTTTTGCGGGGCTGCCGTTCCTTCATAAAGAAGAACAGCAGCATGGAGACCGCCACCGTCACCAGAAACAGCAGGATGGACACCGCCGCCGCGCGGCCGGTATCTGTACTATGCAGGCGCATGATGTACATGGTAACGGTGGTGCTGGTATCGTCTGGATAACCGATGGTGCCGCCGTTGGTATTGAACAGGGCGGGAATGTCGTACAGCTGCAATCCGCCGATGGCAGAGGTGACCAGCGTATACAGCAGCACCGGCTTCAGCAGCGGCAGGGTGATGCGGATAAATTTCTGCCAGGAAGTGGCGCCGTCAATATCGGCGGCCTCGTACAGGGACCTGTTGATACCCATCATACCGGAGATCAGGATCAGGGACGTGTTGCCGTACCACATCCAGAACAGGATAAAGGAGATGGTCAGGCTGGTGGCCCACTTGTCGGACATGATGTTGGCCGTCTGCGCCACCCACCCCAGCTTCCGCAGCGTGGTCATCACCGGGCCGTACTGACACAGCAGCGCGTAGAACACCATGGATACGGAGGCTGCCGTGATGATATTGGGCATATAGGTCAGCACCTTGAATACACCCTTGCCCTTCAGCTGCACGCGGTTGTCGGTCAGCCACGCGGCCACCAGCAGGCTCATCAGGATCTGGGGCACAAAGTTGCAGATCCATATCCGGACCGTGTTTCCCAGATACAGGAGGAAATTGGCCTTCTCCCCCTCTACCAGGCCCAGCACCTTGCCATAGTTCCCCAGCCCCGCGAAAGCAGATGTCTCTACCAGATTACGGGTGGTGTATTCAAACAGGCTGTAATAAAACGTGCTCAGCAGCGGCCACAGGGAGAACACCAGATACACCAGAAAGAACGGCAGAATGAACCGATAGCCGTACTTGCTGTAGCTGATGCCCTTATGCTTCGGTTTCGGTGCACGCATAGTGAGCCTCCTTTCGGGAAATGACCGCAGGCCTCCCTCCCCCCACCGGGGAAGGGAGGCCTGTCGGGAAACGCCTTACTTAACGTTCAGGTAGGAATACTTGTCGTGGATGGAGGCCGCGAAGTCAGTGAGCGCAGCATCCAGATCGCCGTTGGCGATATACGCATCCACAGCGGCGGGCAGCAGCTGCTCGCAGATGACCTGATCCTCACCCACAGCCAGCACATTGATGCCGTCGCACTTGTCAGCGAAGAAGCCGATGATGTCCTGACCGCCGGCGGTCTTATAGGTGCTGGTGGTACCGGAGCCGTTCTCCTTGATGTAATCGATGGCGGCCTTGTTGTTCACATAGTCGCCGTTGGCGGTGTTGATGGCCACCATGGACTCGGTGTTGCAGGTGGTGTAGTAGATGATCTGGCGGGCCAGCTCCTTGTCAGAGCAGTTGGCGGTAGCCGCCAGGCCGGTGCCGCCCCAGTAGAAGGCCTGGGGACCCTGGATCAGTACGGAGTTGTCGGACCAGGTGTCGGTCAGGCACCAGTAGGTGTACCAGGGGCAGCCGGTAAAGGCGATGCAGGCTTCCGTCTCCTCACCGTCGCCGTCCTTCAGCGCGGCCCAGTCGGTGCTCCACATCTTGGTGTCGAAGGTCAGGCCGTCCAGCTTCTTGCTCAGCTCAAAGTAGGTCTTGACGGCGTCATCGATAACGATGTTGTCATCGGCGTCATACCACGCGGAGGTGCGGGCGCCGTTGCAGAATACATACTTCAGATCGTCCGCGCCGCTGAGCAGCTTCACCTTGCCGCCACTCTGCTCATTGACGGATTTGGAGACCTCGATGACCTTATCCCAGGTGCTCAGCTTTTCCTGCAGCTCGGCAGGATCGGTGGTGCCCATGTACTTCTCGGCCAAATCGGTGCGGATCTGCCAGCAGCCGGGCGTGGCCTGCCAGAACAGGGCGTAGGCGTCGCCGTTGGCGTCGCTGCCCAGTTTCAGGTTGTAGTCGTACATATTGGACATATCCTCGGCGGTAATGCCCAGATCAGCGGCCTTCATCAGCTGGCCGGACTGGACGTACTTCTGCACATAGCCCACCTCGAGCAGCATGATGTCGGGATACTGCTCGTTGCTGGGATCGGCCAGGATCGCATCGATCTTGTCCTGATAAATGTTGGAGTCGCCCACATTGACGATCTGGATGCGGGAGACCTGCTCCTCGCTCAGGTACTTGGGCAGCACCTCGTCCAGGATCTTCTGATAGTCGGTGTTCCATGTCCAGATATAGAACGGGTCGGTGCTGGTGCCCTCGGCGTCCTTGTCGGCGTCGGGCTGCTCGGTCTGGCCGCAGGCCACAAGGCTCAGCGCCATGACCAGCGCCAGCAGCATAGTCAAAAACTTCTTCATAGCATTTCCTCCTTAAAAGTGTGTGATATACATACTGTGCCTTCTGCACAGGTATCACCTTATTCGGTGCGGGGTGAGGCTACCGTCCCGCCGGGCAGCAGCGCGCCGGTAACGACGGTGCGGTCCATGACGGTGGTGCGGGGCTTCTCGATCAGCTCGATGAGCCGCGCGGCGGCGGTCCGGCCCAGGGCCGCCGTATCCTGTCGGTACGTGGTCAGCCGCGGGCTCATGGTCTGGGAAAGATAGATACCGTCGTAGCCAGCCACAGAGATGTCGTCGGGGACCCGCAGTCCTGCGGCGGCGATGGTGTTCAGGCCGCCGATGGCGGAAAAATCATCGGGAAACAGAATGCAGGTTGGCGGCTGCGGCAGCGCCAGCAGCGCGGCCGTCTCGCGGGCGCAGCACTCCGGATCGTGGTAGCGCCCTGCGCGTACATAATCCGGCTCCGCCTCCAGCCCCAGCGCCTCCAGCGCCCGGTAATATGAGGTCAGGCGGTTTTGGGTAACGGCAGTGTCCTCGCCGTGGATGAAGGCGATGTGCCGGTGACCGGCCTCGTACACGTGGCGCACCAGCGCCTCCGTGCCGCAGAGGTTATCGGAGGTCACGGCCAGACGGTTGTTGAACACGTGGTCGATGGTCACCAGCGGCAGCCCGCTGTCCACCAGCTCCTGCACCTGCGGGTGGTTAAAATCCACACAGGCGATGACCACGCCGTCCAGACCGCGGTACCGGCAGTGCTGCAAATACGTGGTGGGCTTTCCACCCACGTTGTGGTTGAGGAAGGTGATGTCGTAGCCGTGGGCCTCCGCCTCAGCCTTGAAGCTTTCCAGCACAGCGGAGAAGTACTCATGTGCCAGACCGCTGTGCCTCTCGTCCACAAACAGTACGCCTAAATTATAGGTGCGGTTGGTCTTCAGCGCACGGGCGGCGGAGTTTGTCATATAGCCCATCTTCTCCGCGGCGATACAGATCCGTCGGCGAGTATCCTCTCCGATATCCTGCTGACCGTTCAGTGCCTTGCTGACCGTGGCCACGGATACGCCGCAACGCTGTGCGATGTCCTTCATGGATACCACAGGTGTCCTCCTTCCGTTTGCATAACTTAATCGTTTTCGCTTCTTACAATACCCCATTCGGGCAGAAAAAGCAATATATGTTTGTTTAGAATGCTCAACTTTGTATATTCGCACGACTACAACTACGAAAATTTGTATAATTTCCCAGCGAAAATAAACGTAACAACGTTGCCGCCTATATAATTTTCATTTTTTATGAAATTGGCTGAAAAATAGCTTGCTTTTTACGCAAAAATGCGCTACTCTCTCTATTGAACGCATATCCATATATGCCTTAATCGTTTTCGTAATATCGGCTCCGGCACCACGCCGCGAGCGAAAGGAGACGTTTTTATGCGCTTTGGCCACTTCGACGACGCAAAACGCGAATATGTGATCGAGACACCCCGCACACCGCTGCCGTGGATCAATTACCTGGGCAGCGAGGACTTTTTTGCGCTGGTGTCCAACACAGCCGGCGGTTACGCCTTCTACCGGGATGCCCGTCTCCGCCGTCTGACCCGCTACCGCTATAACAACTGCCCGCTGGACAGCGACGGCTTTCATGTATACGTCAAGGACGGCGACACCGTCTGGAACCCCGGCTGGCAGCCCACGCAGACGGAGCTGGACGAGTATGAGTGCCGCCACGGACTGGGCTATACGATCCTCCGCGGCTCCAAAAACGGCATAGCCGTCCGTCAGGAAATGCTGGTGCCCAAGGGCGACAACTGCCTGCTGACCCGGTTGACCGTCACCAACGAGAGTGATGCGCCCCGCACAGTGTCGCTGTTTCCCTATGCGGAGTTCTGCCTGTGGGACGCCATGGACGACAGCTCCAATTTTCAGCGCAATTTCTCCATTGGCGAGGTGGAGCTGGAGCCCAACGCCATCTATCACAAGACCGAGTACCGCGAGCGCCGGGATCACTACGCCGTGCTGTGGGCAGACCGCCCTTACGAGGGCTTTGACACCAGCCGCGACGCCTTTATAGGCGTGTATGGCGCGCCGTCCATGCCCCAGGCGGTGAAAAACGGTGCCTGCACCGGCAGCGTGGCTCACGGCTGGGCGCCGGTAGGCGCCATGCAGTTCACGCTGTCGCTGGCCCCCGGCGCATCCCAAACCCTGCTGCTGGGCCTGGGCTACATTGAAAATCCGGAGGACGCCAAATGGAGCGCTCCCGGCGTCATCAACAAGGAAAAGGCCCACGCCATGATGGAGCGCTACAGCTCCGACGCAGCCTTTGACCGGGCGCTTGCCGCCCTGTGGGACCATTGGAGCCGGCTGCTGGACGGCTATCAGGTGTCCTCCGGTGACGAGAAGCTGGACCGCATGGTAAACATCTGGAACCAGTACCAGTGCATGGTCACCTTCAACATGAGCCGTTCCGCCAGCTACTTCGAAAGCGGTATGGGCCGGGGCATGGGCTTCCGTGACTCCTGTCAGGACCTGCTGGGCTTCGTCCACATGATCCCCCAGTGGGCAAGGGAACGCATCCTGGACATTGCCGCCACCCAGTTCCCCGACGGCAGCGCCTATCACCAGTACCAGCCCCTGACCAAGAAGGGCAACCTGGCTGTGGGCAGCGGCTTTAACGACGACCCGCTGTGGCTCATTGCCGGAACGGACGCCTACCTCCGCGAGACGGGCGACTGGACCATTCTGGACGAGCCGGTGCCCTTCGACACGAAAGCCGGCACGGAGCAGCCGCTGCTGGAGCACCTGCGGCGCAGCTTCCGCTATACCGTCGACCACCTGGGGCCCCACGGTCTGCCGCTGATCGGCCGCGCCGACTGGAACGACTGTCTGAACCTCAACTGCTTCTCCGCCCATCCCGGCGAGAGCTTTCAGACCACCGGACCCAGTGAGGGGCCGGTGGCGGAAAGCGTGTTTATCGCCGGTATGTTCGTGAAATACGGCCGCGTCTGGGCGGATATCTGCCGTCATCTGGGTCTGGATGCCGAGGCAGACGATGCCGAGAGCGCCATTACCGCCATGGAGCAGACGGTCCTGGATGCCGGCTGGGACGGTGAGTGGTTCCGCCGCGCCTACGATGCCTTCGGTGCGCCCGTCGGGAGCCAGGTATGTGAAGAGGGCCGGATATTCATCGAGCCGCAGGGTATGTGCGTCATGGCGGGCATCGGCGCCGCCACCGGCCAGGCCGCGCAGGCGCTGGCGAGCGTGCAGCGGTATCTGGACACCCAATACGGCATCGTCCTGCTGCACCCGGCCTACACCCGGTATCATCTGGAGCTGGGCGAGATCACCAGCTATCCCCCCGGTTATAAGGAGAACGCCGGTATCTTCTGCCACAACAACCCGTGGATCACCTGCGCCGAGACGGTGCTGGGGCACGGCACACGCGCCTTCGAGGTCTACCGCAAGACCTGCCCCGCCTATATTGAGGACATCAGTGAGATCCATCGCACTGAGCCGTATGTATACAGCCAGATGGTGGCCGGCAAGGACGCGCCCACCTTCGGCGAGGGCAAGAACAGCTGGCTCACCGGCACGGCAGCCTGGACATTCGTCAGCATCTCGCAGGCCATTCTCGGCGTGCAGCCCACGCTGGACGGTCTTGCTGTCGCCCCCTGCATTCCCGCGGGATGGGCAGGCTATACCATCAAGCGCCGCTACCGCGGTGCAGTCTACCGCATCACTGTGGAGAATCCTCACCACGTAGAAAAGGGAATCGCTTCCATCACCGTGGATGGAACATCCATCACCGGGAATGTGCTTCCCCCGGCCGCACCCGGCACAGAGGTGCAGGTACGCGTGGTCATGGGCTGAGCGCAATAATAACAACACATCCCCCGCGCAGATACGCTGCACGGGGGATGTGTTGTTATTTTGAAAAGGAGTATACCGTGCAGTGCCGGTATACTTCGCCCCGCCGCAGCAGCGGCTGTGGAAAGTTTGGGTGGTGTACCGCATCCGGCGGGAACTGCGGCTCAAGACACACGGCACAGCGGGGCTCATATACCGCCCCATTCTTTCCGCCGCGCCGGGACAGCCAGTTGGCCGTATACAGCTGCACACCGGGAGAGGTGGTGTCCATCGTCATGGCGATGCCGCTGCTGTCGCCCCGCAGCACCGCCGCACGGCGCAGACCGGCCCCGTCCACGCAGAAATGGTGGTCATAGCCGTTCACCAGCCGCAGCTGCTCCGCCGGGGTGCCGATATCACGTCCGACAGCCTTAGCTGCGCGGAAGTCAAAGGGCGTCCCCGCCACCGGCAGCGCCCGCCCCGTGGGCAGGCAGCCGGGAGATGTCTCCAGATACCTCTCCGCCGCCAGTGCCAGCGTATGCGCCATAGCCGTACCGCCGCCGTTCAGGTTGAAATAGCTGTGGTTGGTCAGGCTGCACAGGGTGTCGGCATCGCTTTCCGCCTCGTATTCGATCCGAAGCGACTCGCCGGCCAGCCGATACGTCACCGACACCGCCAACGTTCCGGGATACCCCTCCTCCCCGTCAGGCGACAGACGGTGCAGCCGCAGGCCGTCCGCCAGCGGCTCCGCCGCCCAGATATATTTGTCAAATCCCCGCACGCCGCCGTGGAGATGGTTCTCTCCGTCGTTTTTCGCCAGTGGGTACGTCTTGCCGTTCAGTTCGAAGGACGCCCCGCCGATTCGGTTGCACACCCGGCCCACTGTCGCGCCGACATAGCCGTCGTTTCGCTCGTATTCCGACAGGGTGTCATAGCCCAGCACCACATCCACGCCGCCGAACACCAGCCGCCGCAGCGTTGCGCCGTAGGTAAGCACCTCCGCTGTCAGAAACTCATTTTCCAGTGTCCAGCTTTCCACGGTCTCGCCGAGCGCTGTTATGCCGAAAGTCTGACACATCTCCCTCATCTATGCTGCCTCCTCTCCACAGGTGCATTTCAGCTTTTCGCCCTTAGTATAGTCTGCATTTTGCCAAAAAGCAAGGGCTCCGATGTACATAAAGCCAGCCGGACGTTGGACGGTCCTTTTGCGGCCGGAGAGCAAAAAGGAAACCGCCCGGTGGGCGGTTTCCTTTTTGAGGGGAGGTAAGGGAGATCACTCAGGCAGCCACAGCGGCCCGTTTACGGGAGATGTTCTTCATGACCAACAGGGCGGCAATGATGCACACCAGGGTCACGGGCAGAGCCAGCACGGGAGCCACCAGTCCGGCGAACAGGAAGCCGATCAGGGAGGAGATACCAACCGTCAAGGCATAGGGCAGCTGGGTCTTTACGTGCTGCAGATGGTCGCAGCAGGCGCTGGTGGAGGACTGGATGGTGGTGTCGGAGATGGGGGAGCAGTGGTCACCGAACAGACCGCCGGAAACGACCGCGCCGATAGCCAGAGTCAGGGGGATACCCATTGCGTTGGCCATGGGCAGGGCGATGGGCATACCCAGGGCCCAGACGCCCCAGGAGCTGCCGGTGGCGAAGGACACCACCACGCCGATCAGGAACAGGATGGCGGGGATCAGCGCCGCGGGGATAGAATCCTGCACTACGCCGGTGAGGAACTGGCCGATATTCATGGACTTGGTCAGACCGCTGATGCTCCACGCACACACGAGGATCATAATGACCTGCATCATGCTGGCCGCACCCTTCGTCCACTTGTCAATGGCACCGCCCAGGGTAATGAGCTTTGACTTAATGCCCACGATTCCGGCGGCGATGGAGCCGGTGAGGAAGCACATGGCGATGGCCATCTGGATATTGGCGTGGCCGAAGCAGCCAATGAAGCCGTTGACCCAGATCTGGCCAGTGTAGAACACCACGGCGAAGATGGTAAGGATCAGAGTGATCATGGGGGCCAGGAAGTTGGCCATGCTCAGCTTGCAGTCCTCGGCGAAGTCGGTCTCGGGGGGAGTGGCGATCAGGTTGTCGGTGTCGCTGTAGGTCTTGCCGGTCTCGATAGCCAGCTTCTCGGCCTTGTACATGGGGCCGACATCCAGACCGAACAGGATGACCAGCAGGACGGTGATGACGGAGAACACACCGTACAGGTTGAACTGGAACATGCCGAAATACAGGTCGTAGGCACCCACGCCGGTGAGGTTCAGGGCGGCGATCTCGGCGGCCAGCAGACCCACCAGGTACACGCCGTTATCACTGATGGGGGACATAGAGACCAGCGGTGCGCCCATGGCATCGGTGATGTAGGCCAGCTTTACGCGGGAGATATGGGTCTTGTCGGTGACGGGACGCATGATGACGCCCACCAGCAGGCAGCCCTGATTGAAGATGAATACGAAGGGGGCGATCCAGGCCAGCAGCTGGCTCTTTTTGCGGTTGTTAGCCACCTTCTCGGCCCAGCGGCCGAAGGCCTCCGCGCCACCGCAGGCGCTGAGCATATACATGAAGCCGCCAATGAGCGCCATGATGATCAGCATGCCCGCGTTCCAGCTGTCGGCAATAGAGGGCACCAGGTACCCAGTGAAGCTGCCGATCAGGCCGTCGATGGGGTTAAAGTGATGGATGATGGTGGCACCTACCCAGATGCCGATGAACATGGAGATGATGGTCTGCTTGGTAACGAAGGCCAGGACGATGGTGACCAGCGGGGGGACCAGGCACCATGCGCCGTACTCCGGTGCCGCTTCGCCGTCACCGGCAGCATAGCCGATAACGGTCAGAGCGAGCATGAGAACGGCCACCAGACATACACCGATAAGATTTCTTTTCTTTTTCATGATTCTCTCCTCTCTTGTATCGTCTTATTCTGATGCGTGGGAAAGGGGATGTCAACAGGAATATACCAACTTACCTCCCAAGTAGGTTTGCTCAACTTTGGTGTTGACGATCTCATTCTCCGGGACGGAGAAGATGTCCTGGGACAGGACGATGAAGTCCGCCAGATAGCCGGGGCATAGCTTGCCCTTGACGTTTTCCTCGTAGCTGGTGTAGGCGGAGCCGGTGGTGTACAGCGCCACGGCCTCCTGCACGGTCAGCTTCTGCTGCGGCAGCCAGCCGCCCGCAGGCTGTCCATCCAAATTCTGAGAGGTGACGGCGCAGTGGATAGCCAGGATGGGGTCGAAGGATTCCACAGGGGCGTCGGAGCTGCCGGAAACGTGGATGCCCTTGTCCAGCATGGTCTTCCAGGCGTAGGAGGTGGAGACACGCTCCTTGCCCAGCAGCTCCTCGGCGATCTCCATATCCGCACGGATGAACAGGGGCTGGATGTCCGCCAAAACGCCGTTGCGGGCGAAGCGGTCCAAAATATCTTCGCTGGTGATCTGACAGTGGATGATGCGGAACCGTGGATCGGGCTTGGGGTACTTGGCGGCGATCCTTTCATAGCAGTCCAAAATCACGTCCATGGTATAGTCACCGATGGCATGGATGGCCAGCTGCAGGCCGTTGCGGTAGGCTTTTTCCAGCAGGTCATAGAACACCTTCTCGTCATAGACGAAGATGCCCTTATTTTCCGGGTCGCCCTCATAGGGCTCGCGCAGCGCGGCGGTCTTTCCGCCCAGGGAACCGTCGGGCAGCAGCTTGAAGGCACCGATCTTGAAGAACTCGCTGCCGTCGCCGGTGCGGCCGCTGTGGCGGTGGAGGTAGTCCTCCAGCTGCGCGTCGGTGATGAGGCGGAGCTGCTGGATGAAGCGCACGTTCAGCTTGCCCTCTTTGTCCAGTTCCTCATAGGCGGCCAGAATGTCATCGATAGTGGCGTCCCACAGCTTGAAGTCGTCGGTCTGTACGGTGGTCAGACCGGTGGACAGCAGATCCTTCTGATAGTCCAGGATAAACTGCTTCAGCTGTTCCTTGGTGTACTTGGTCAGGATGTCATAGACCAGGTGCCGGGCGCGCTCGTGGAGCATGCCGGTGGGGACGCCGTTTTCATCCACCACGATGTGACCGTCCTGCAGCGTAGGAATATCATCAAAAATGCCGGCGGCCTTCAGCGCGGCGGTGTTGGCCACGGCCACGCTGCAGCAGGTACGGGTAAAGATGGCGGGGTTGTCCGGGCAGAACTTGTCCAGATCCTGCCGGGAGGGCAGCACAGGCACGTCGAACTCATTTTCGTTCCAACCGCCGCCCTGGATCCATTCGCCCTTTTTGATGCCGCGGTCGGCGATGTACCGGCGGGTGCGCTCGGCCATTTCCTCCAGAGAGCGGATACCGAAGAAGTTGATCTTCTCCTTATCCGTGGCATAGCAGAGGAAGTGCTCGTGGCTGTCGTGGAAGCCGGGCAGTACGGTCTTACCGTGCAGGTCCACCACCTGACACTCGCCAGCGGGGACATCGCAGTTCACATCCAGAATGCGGCCGTCCTCCACCAGCAGGGAATGAACGACCTCTGTGCCGTTCATGGTGTGGATGCTGCCATTGCGGAACAAAGTTTTCACGATTTGCTCTCCTTTCTTATTACAGGATGATCCGGCAGATCACCCCAGTGACCAAAGTGAGGATCGCTGCCGTCAGCAGCGTGAAGCGCAGTACCGTGCCCTCTTCGCCAGGTACGCCGCCGGCTGTGGTACCCAGGATGATCTTGCTGGGGGAGATCATACTGCCGGCGGAGGCGCCGGCGGTCTGCGCCGCCAGCAGGGGGCTGCTGCTGGCGCCGAGGTCGGCGGCTGCATTCACCTGTACATCGGTGAACAGGATGTTGGAGGACATGTTGCTACCGGTGACAAAGGAGCCTATCACACCCAGCACGCCGGCCAGCAGCGCGTACCACCGACCCATGACGTGGGTGATGCCCTGCGCCAGCACCAGCGTCTGGCCGCTGCCGCTCATGAGCTTGGAGATGATCAACAGCAGGATCAGGGACACGGCTACGGGTCTTGTTTTCTGCAGCGTCCGTGACAGCATGACGCGGAGCTGTGAACGCTCCAGCAGACCGCGGCCATGGAGCAGGGCGTAGCTGATGATACAGGTCAGCAGCAGTACGGTACCGGAATCCACCAGCGGGTGGAAGGGAGAGTACTTGGCCGTGGCAGCATTGACGATGCCGTAGGCGGTGCGGGTCTCGGGGAAAGCGAACCCCACGCTCCAGCGGCTCAGCGCCTCGTGGACGGAAGGGATCACCAGAAGTACTACGGTAACAAGGATCAGCACCATATAGGGGGCAAAGTACAGCCAGACGGCGCCGCGAGGCTTTTCCGCGCCTGTCGCGGAGGTCCGGCGTACCATCATGGGGCTGCCTTCACAGGCGTATGCTCTGCGGTACATGGGCAGACGGGACAGGGGGAGTATGGCGGCCATAGCCACGGTGGCGGGGATAAAGGCCGCGATGGAGGCGTTGTACTGTGCGACCAGCAGCTCGCCGCCGCCGTGTATCAGGGAGATCACAAGGACAAACACAGCGCCCTGCCGCAGCCCGCGGCCCCGGTCATACAGCCAGCAGATCAATGCGCCAGCGGCCAGGTTCAGTATCCACAGAAGCAAGGCGGTGTAGCGGGCAGTCAGATGCAGCTCCGTGCCGGTGATGCCGGAGATCTGCACCAACACGTCCCAGGCCACAGCCAGCGTGCCGAAGGTGTTGCCCCAGGCTTGGCCCAGCAGGGCGATGATGACCGCCATGGTAGGACGGACGCCCAGCGCCACCAGCATGGGGACGCATATGGCGACCGGAACGCCAAAGCCGGTGATACCCTGCAGAAATCCCACGAATACCCAACCTACTGTCAGGATGCGGAACAGCTCGTGGGGACTCAGCTGCCGCATGGTGTCGTTCATCACATCTATGGCGCCGGAGGCGGCGATGAGCTCGTACAGCAGCAGCGCGGGGAAGATGATATATAGGATGGTGGCTGTGCTCCACACGCCTTTCAGACTCTCGAACAGTACCAGCTGTATGTCCGCTTTGTACACTACTAAGGCGGACAGTACGGCCAGCAGCAGTGTCACACCTGCGGCGCGGGCGGTAGATATGCGGAAAACCGCCAGCAGCATAATCAGCAGCAGTATAGGTAAAAAGCTGACGCACCAGGTCAGAACAGTAATTTTCATGTGCTCCCTCTTTTGCGGTCTGAAGTATTTTCACCTATAGGGTAGCACGATTTCCTCGGCCATGCCCGCCGCACGGCACAAATTCGCGCCCGGTTTTTTGTGCGTCTGCACAAAAGGCGGTTTACACTTATGGGGTATAATGGTATCATCAAAATAGGGGGTGTTTTGGTGTTTTGCCGAAGGGAGGCGTACTTATGACGCTGCGGGAGCTTTTGAAACAGAATGAGCTGCGGGTGGTGGAGGTGGCCGCCGGTGCGGACGGCCTGGCGCGCACCATATCCGGCGCAGTGATGTTCGATAACCCGGAGATGGTCAATTGGATGCGTGCCGGGGAGATCATGCTGACTACGGGTTACTTTTTGCTGGACGACCCGGTAAAGCAGGAGAAGGTACTGCGGGACCTGGCCGACAGCGGCTCCGGCGGCCTTGTTATTAAAATGAAACGGTATTTTCATGAGATACCGCCCGCTATGCTGCAGCTGGCCGATGAGCTGCACTTCCCGCTGATGCGTATTCCCTACCACACCTCCCTATCCGAGATCAGTGAAGCCGTCAGCAAATATGTTTACGGCATCAACGAGGAACAGGCGCTGCAGATGGTGTATCAGGCCATGTTTGATGTGCTGCAGGGACACGCGGAGGTGGAATATCTGCTGAAAAAGTGCGCCCCGCTGCTGCACGTGCCGCTGCTGTATATGACACCGAGCCGGAAGATACAGTGCGTTTCCCAGATGCTGCAGCCGGGGCTGCGGGAAGAACTGGCTGTGGGGCAGGTGCTGTTCTCCGTGCCGGAGCGCGTCAAGGAGGCAGAAAAACTGCGGACAGCAGGTCTGTCCGCCGGGATCTATCCCTTACAGCAGGAGGACAAGTGCGTGCACATCTATCCCATCCACTCCGAGCAGGAGATCATGGGGTATCTGGGCGCGATCCGCCCCGCCAATGCGCCGCTGACCGAGAATGAGAACACATTGTACCGACGTATTGCCGCCGCCTGTACGCTGGTGCTGATCAAAAAGCGCGGGGGTTCATCCTCCAGGAGGGAGATCAGCCACTTCCTGGACGGCCTGGTGACGGAGGGAGCTTTGTCCTACGGCGAGATCGTCAAATCCGCCAACTACTGCAATATCCCGCTGTATTCGCCCTATATCTGTGCGCTGATCTCCTTCACCGAGCAGAACCGGCTGCTGCAGACGTCAGAATGGCTGGGCACCAGCGCCCTGCTGCGCAGCCAGTTGGCGGACAAGTGGGAGATGCTGTCCGGGAATATCAGCTATGCTTTCGCCAAGTACAACAACGTGATCCTTGTGCTGCAGCAGAGCGAGAGCCTGCCCGTGTATGAGCAGGTGGCGCTGGTGCGGGAGTACTGTGGGGACCTGATGAAGATGCTCAGCGCTAAGGGGCAGGATCGGGGTGTGATCTTCGGCATCGGTGACCCTGTGCCCTCGCTTGCGGAATTCTGCCGCAGCTATTCCCAGGCGCTCCGCACGGTGGATCTGGCCAGCAGGATATGCGACGAGCGTATTGCCACTTACCGCCGGTATATTCTCTGCGAGCTCATCTATGACTCACCCAATGCGAAACTGGCGCTGATCCAGCGGATCAAGCCGCTGCTGGCGTACGACGAGGAACACAATACCCAGCTGCTGTACACGCTGGAAACCTATTTCAACAACTGTCAGAACTCCGTAAAGACCTCCAAGGCGCTGTTTATCCACCGGAACACGCTGCTGTACCGGCTGGACCGTATTGCCGAGATATTGGATCTGAACTATAACGACAGCGAGCAGATGCTGACCTTCCAGCTGGCGCTGAAAGCGTTTCTGATGTGCCAGTAAAGTAAAACCGGCCCCACGGCATAGCCGTGGGGCCGGTCGGTCAGTTCAGTTATTCTGCAGCTCAAGCTGCAGGCGGTCGGCGATCATGGCGGCGAACTCCTCCGGCTGCGTGCCGATGGCGCTGACCTTCTCCCCGCCGTGGGGCAGAACACGATACTCCATATTGTCCTCTTTTCGCGGGATACAGCCCCGCCGATATTCTTTACGGGCATTGTACCATATTGCGCGGCCTGAACAAGCCCGGCCGGGTATTGGACGCCCGGACAACGGGCTGTGCCCGCACATTTATATGCTGTATATCACGGTGCTCCGCCACGCCGGGGTTGCGAAAAGCGCGCGTCCGTGGTACCATCGATTGACAAGGACTTGTTTGTCCTTGTCAATCGATGGTACAGTGAAAAAACAAGTTCTATGGAGGGACACCCTTGAAAACGGATCATCTGGCTTTGCTGCGCAGCGGCGCGCCGCTGTCCACCCGGCAGCAGATCAGCCTGACGCTGCAGCTCAGCTGGCCGGCCATCATGGCACAGCTGGCCACTATTATCATGCAATATATCGACGCGGCCATGGTGGGCCGCCTGGGCGCGTCCCAGTCGGCGGCAGTGGGGCTGGTGGCCTCCACCACCTGGCTGTTCGGAGGGCTGTCCTACGCGGCAGCTATGGGCTTCAACGTGCTGACGGCGCAGCGGGTGGGCGGCGGCCGCCTGGCCGAGGCGCGCAACATCCTCAAGCAGGCGCTGGTGCTGTGCCTGGCCTTCAGCGTGGTCATGGCGGCACTGGCGGCGGCACTGTCTGCGCCGCTGCCCCGGCTGCTGCGGGCAGAGCAGGATATCTGGCGGGATGCCTCTGCCTACTTCCTGGTGTACAGTCTGTTCCTGCCCGCCCTCCAGCTGGACAACGTGGCGGCGGGACAGCTGCAGGCCACCGGCAATATGCGCACGCCCGGTGTCTGCATGGTGCTCATGTGTGCGCTGGATGTGGTGTTCAACACCCTGCTTATTTTCCCCACCGGTACCATCCGGCTGGGCGCACTATCCCTGCCCGGCGCGGGACTGGGCACGGCGGGCGCCGCCCTGGGCACTGGCCTTGCGGAGCTGGCGGTGGGGTTGTACCTGCTGTATTTCGTCCTGCGCCGCAGCCCGGCGCTGCGGTTGGAGAAGGGTGAGCGTCTGCACCTTGACCGCACACAGCTGCGCATGGTGCTCCGCATCGCGGCGCCAGTGGCATCGGAGAAGGTGATACTGTCCACCGCGCAGATCGTGTCCACCGCCATCGTGGCGCCCCTGGGCACCGTGGCTATCGCTGCAAACTCCTTTGCTGTCACGGCGGAAAGCCTGTGCTATATGCCCGCCTACGGCATCCAGAGTGCCGCGGCCATGCTGGTGGGGCAGAGCGTGGGAGCGGGACGCCGCCGCATGGCCAGACGCCTGGGCTGGGTCACGGTACTGCTGGGTATCGTTGTCATGGTCATCACCGGCGGGCTGCTGTACGCCTTCGCCCCGCAGATGATGGCGATACTGACGCCGGACAGCGACATCATCGCCCTGGGCACCCGCGTCCTGCGTATTGAGGCCTTTGCCGAGGCTATGTACGGCGCGTCCATCGTGGCCGGCGGCGTATTTCAGGGTGCAGGCAGTACACTGGTGCCCACGCTGTTCAATCTGGGCACCATGTGGGGCATCCGCCTGCCACTGGCGTGGCTGGCCGCGCCCCGGTGGGGACTGCCCGGCGTGTGGGCGGCCATGTGCGCGGAGCTGTGCGTCCGGGGCCTGCTGTATCTGATACGGCTGGGAGGCAAACGCTGGCTGCCGCCGGAGGGGTCGGCCGGGCAGGTATAGACACAGCGGTACGAATGAAAGCAGAAAACTCTGCATAGCAACACCTATACCTTATCCAGACCGCCATCGAGCAGGGCAAAACAGAGCTGGCAGAGCACCTGTACGCCCTGCTGCAATCAAATCCGCTGCCGCGGGAGGAATGGCGTGAAGACCCCGATGCGTTCAAATCTCTGATGGAGGAACGTGCCGATACGGAGGATAACGCGCCGATGTACCGCTACTGAAGCAGCGAAGAAAAACAGCGTAAACGGCATGGGTAGAAGCGTTCACAAATATCTGCTGTAATTTTTTTGAAGAAATTTTGAAAATCGTGAAACCAAATCCGATTTTTGTCGGGATATATAGTGAAGGAACCTGACAGCAGATGAGAAAGGAGGTTCGCCCATGCAGGATGAAATGATCGTTGACTTATACTGGAAAAGAGATGAGAGTGCCATCAGCGAAACGGAGCGGAAATATGGGCGGTATCTTTCAAAGATCGCCTACAATATCCTCTCCGACTGGGAGGACAGCAAGGAAACCGTCAACGATACCTACTTAAAGGCGTGGAACTCCATGCCAACGCATAAGCCGAGCGTCCTCTCCACTTATTTAGGAAAAATCACACGGCAACTATCCATTGATGCGTTCCGCACACGCAACAGGGATAAACGGAAGCACTCGGAATATGCAGTCTCTCTTTCCGAGCTGGAGGATTGTATTTCCGGCAGCGAAACCACGGAGCAGAGCATAGAATTGAAACTGCTTGCGGAAGCGATCAATACCTATCTCTACACACTCCCGGCAGAAGCACGAAACACTTTTGTCGGCAGATACTACTTTGCGGATCCTATCCGAGAAGTCGCAGACTACTACGGCATGAGTGAACCGAAGGTCAAGAGTATGCTCTACCGAACAAGGCAAGGTTTGAAAGAATACTTGGGAAAGGAGGGCTATGAGCTATGAAGAAAGAACACATCAGTGACGCTTTGAATATGCTGAACGATGATATTATCGAGGAAACCAACAATGTCCGCACCAATGCGAAGCCGAAGCGCAAGTGGGTTAAATGGGGAGTTGTTGCAGCCTGCCTGTGTCTGGCGGTGACTATCGCCATTCCTGTGCTTCACCATAAGGGAGGTCCTGACACCCAAGATCCCGTGCAGAACATTGCCGCACTTGAGTACAACGGCAAATTTTACGAGGCTGTCAAACTTCCGGAGGTGCTTGAGAAGTATGGTCTGCCGCCTGAAATCACCGCCGATATGGCTGGCGAACACATTTCCTACCTGAAATCTGACGGAGGCATTGGCTATAAAAGCACTGTCAGCCAGACTGACATCGAGCTATACCGGTATGCACCTGCTGTTTGTGATGGCGTATATGTTCTGCGAGACGGTGACACATGGTATGCCGCGCTGTTCTGCAACTTCTATCAGTTTGACAGCAACACAAACTGTTCGTTCACCGAGCTTTATCGCGTGTATGGCATTGAGAGCGCAGACGATATTGCATCCATTACAGAAATGAAGTGGAACAACGAACAAGAAGTTGGCTCACCGGTAACAAATCGGCAGGAAATCACCGAGTTCTATCACATGACGATTACACTTGTGAGTTATGGAAACGATGACTTCCAGACGGAAGTATTTGATGGTATCCCCGAAGAAAATCAACAGGAAGCGCACACTGCTTTTGCCGATGATCGAAGAAATCTCCGAATCGAAACCGCCTCCGGCTTGCGCTTCTTTATCTCCTTCTATCCGAACTATGACTGGATTGAGGGCGGAGGTACAATGTCCTATTTCAAAATTGATAAACAGATGCACGGATGGATTGAGAGAAATTTGAACAGATAACAGTTGAAGTATATAAATATTAGAAAAGAGCAGCTATTTTCGCATAGAAAACAGCTGCTCTTTTCGTTTGCCCCAAAAATCAAGAAAGGATTGACTGGTAATGTGGACTTTTTGACCTTTGGCCACAGGGATACGGACGCGCTTCGCTTTGAGAATATGGACATTGCCGAGGAGTTGCTGTCTCTGACAGATGGATCAGCGTGCGAACAGATGCGGCTTTCAGGTCGAAGATCAGTGGGGGCACTGTTTAGGTGCCCCCATGTCGTGCTTATGTAGTGGAAGCTGTTTCCGCCGGGAATTGCCGGCCGGTGTGGTCGATGGTGTAGGGCGGATCGAGGATCAGCTGACTGATGGGCACAACGGTATACCCGTCGTTGATCAGGCAGTCGAGGATGGCAGGCAGGGCCTCCGGCGTGTGCAGCGCAGCGTTGTGGAACAGCACGATGCTCCCCGGCTGCACCTTGGATGTTACGCGCCTGCATATCGTATCCGCGTCGTAGTCCTTCCAGTCCAGGGAGTCCACATCCCACTGGATAGGTTCCATACCCATGGAGCGTATGGCGGCGATGACGTGGTCGTCATACTCCCCGTAGGGACAACGGATCAGCGTGGGGGTCACGCCGGTAACAGCACTGATCCGCTCGTTGCTGGCGGTGACATCGTCAATGATCTGCTGAGTGGACAGACTGTTGTAATGGTCGTGGTGATTGGAGTGGCTCATCACCTCGTGGCCCGCGTCGTGCAGGGCTTTGACGGACTCCGGGTACTTCTCCGCCCAATCTCCCACAACAAAGAAGGTGGTCTTGACACCATACCGCGCCAGAATGTCGATAAGCGTCTGGGTGTCCTCGTTGCCCCACGGTGATGCAAAAGTGCGGCAGTTCACGGAGAACTGCTGCTCACCACGTTTCGGCCAGCAGGAAATCCTGAAGATGCACGATTCTAATGTCGTTTTCAATCCCTACATCCATGTCATTCAGGGTGACAACGTATTTGGGGTAATGGTCTTTGATCTCCATGAGGTTGCCCACCTCGCGGTCAGAGCCCGCCGGCAGCTGGACGCAAACCTGCACATAGATCCGTTCATCGCGGCGGGTGGCCACAAAGTCGATCTCCTTGGTATCATTCTTGCCGATATACACATCGTACCCTCGCCGCTTCAATTCTAGAAACACGATGTTCTCCATGGCCCCGTCCAGCATTTTGCGGTTATAGCCCAACAGGGCATATTTCAGGGAGACATCGGCCAGATAATACTTCTCCTGCGTTTTCAGGATGCTCTTGCCCTGCAGGTCGTAGCGTTCGCAGGGATAGATGATGAACGCCTGCTCCAGCCAGCGCAGGTAGTTGTAGATGCTCTCCACCGAGACCTTATGGTGCTCGCTTTTCAGGAAGGTGGAGATCGAATTGGCGGAGAAGGTCTTGCCCACATTTTCAATGATAAATTTCACCACGCGGACAAAAAGAGCCTGCTTATTGATACGGTGGCGCTTCAATATGTGATATTCGCTTTTTTGCTTTGCTCTACACGGAGAACCATACGCTCACCCCTCCAGCAGAGCGCGGCAGCCATTCCTCTGCAGCCGTCAGCGGACGAAGCGCAAGCGGGGTAAGTGGTTACATAAAAGAAGAAGAGGCGCGGCGAAAAGTGTATAAACAGGCGTATTTCAGGTTTACATAATTTATGACGTGGGAGAGTCTGTAACCTGTTCCGCCGGAAACTGCCGGCCGGCGTGGTCGATGGTGTAGGGCGGAGGTAAGATGAGCTGGGAGATGGGGAGGACGGTGTAGCCGTCGTTGATGAGACAGGTGAGGATAGCGGGCAGCGCCTCCGGTGTGTGGAGGGCGGCGTTGTGGAACAGCACGATGCTGCCGGCTGTACCTTGGAGGTCACCCGCCGGCAGATGGTGTCCGCGTCATAATCCTTCCAGTCGAGGGAGCCCTATCGGCAAGGACTTGAAGCCGCTGCGGCGTAAGGGGTTTCACAACATGACCTCCTCCATAAAGATAACGAGGAGAATGCAGGGACTGAACCTCCAAGCAATTAAGAAATCTGGTGCCGGAACTGACGGAATAGTCTTTCAGAAATTGCCGCGAAAGCTCCCGCACCGTACACATAACGAAAGCTCTGAATCGACCTGCGGCGCAGCTCCAAAACGAAAACCATCTTGTCGGGGGGGCAAACCGCTGATCGCAGTGAGCGGCACTTTATGACAGCAGAAGCTCGATCAGTTCCTCATTTTTCAGCCCGCTGAAATAACGGCCCGCATCCTCCTGCGCCAGCGCATCGCGGAGGCTCTGCTCCTCCAGCCGCACGCCCACCAGCTTTTCTGCCAGCACCTTCGGCTCCACCACACTGAAAAAGTCACCGGTGAACGCGATATACCGGATGACGCCGCGGTCGGTGGACAGATGCGCCTCCACACCGCCGCAGGCGGGGAAGCGCTTCTGTCTGGTCATCTCGCATTCCCGGGACTGGCCATAGTTCCATTCCCACGTGGCGTACCGCTGCTCCCGCAGCCGAGCGATCTGCGATTTGTCCTCCTCGGTAAAGACATACTCCTCGCCGGGCTGCTGCGCCAGAATGCTGTCCAGCAGCACGCGGCGGAATTCCTCCAGCTCCACGGGATGGGGCATATGCTGCCGCACGGTGGTGACGCGGCTTCGGACGGAGACCACGCCCTTGGCGGCGATCTTTTCCTGGTCCACATGAAGGGCCTGCGCCACCCGGTCCAGATCGGAGTCGAACATGATGGTACCGTGGTGCATGACCCGTCCCTCCTTCAGATACTGGGAGTTGCCGGAGAATTTCTGCCCGTTGATGGTCATGTCGTTCCGCCCGTTGACCTCAGCCTGAACACCCAGAGCCGCCAGCGCAGCCACCACCGGCTGACAGAACAGCTTGAAGTTGATGGACTCCATACTGCCGGCATCGGCGATAAACGTGAAGTTCAGGTTTCCCATGTCGTGGTACACCGCACCGCCGCCGGACAGCCGTCGTACCACTCGCACACCGTTTTCGCGGACGAATTGCTGGTCGATCTCGGCGGCGGCGTTTTGGTGCTTGCCGATAATGATGGCGTTGTCATTTTGCCACAGCATGAAATAGGTGCGGTCCCGAGGGAGCGCGTCAAACACATACTGCTCCGCCGCCAGATTCCACGCAGGATCGGTGGTGTAGAGGTTCAGATAAGAGAGCTTCGGCTGTGTCATGGCAATAGGCTCCTTTGTTCTATGATGTGTGTTTCAGGATCGATGTATCGCTCAGCTGTTTTTCGGCAGCGTCGATCGGTATTCGCTGGGGGTCACGCCGGTTTTGGCCTTAAATACCCGCATGAAGTTCTGGATGGTCAGGAAACCGACATCCTGACCGATGTCGCGTACCAGCCTGCTGTCATCCGCCAGCAGCAGCTTTGCTTTTTCGATGCGAAGGTCGCTGAGATACTGCGTGAATCTCTTTCCATCGATCTCACTGAAAATACGGCTGAGATACGACGGACTGATGCCCAACTGGGCGGCAACGCCGTCAAGGGACAGGCTGCTGTCCATGTAGTGCTCCCCCACGTATTTCTTGGCGGCCAGCAGGTATCTGCGCTGACGATTGTCCAGATTGGTAAAGATCTCCTGTACCGCCGCGCGCAGATAGGCACATAGCTGCTCGTAGTACGCATCTGTGAGCGGATCGCCCTCCGGCGCAAAGGCGCCCAGCTTTCCGCGATAGGTGCGATTCAGCTCCTGCAGCTCGCTGGCCAGCATCTGACAGCAGTCCAGCGTGTCCTGATCGGGCAGCTCCGCCTGCCGGATGGTAGACATCAGGTGACGCAGCGTGGTGGACGCCGCCTCCTCCGAGTGCTCCGTTATGGCACCAACCGTGCTGCGGATGCGCTTTTCAAGATCCGCGCGGGAGACCTGCCGGGCAGCGCTGGTCTGTGAATCGGACAGGAGCGCCTGGTACACGCTGTGGATCTGCAGCAGATCGGAGAACCGCGGGCTACAGACGACCACGCTGTTGGGGAGACTGCGCGTAAAAATATGGATGGCGCGCGTCAAATCCTCTGCCTCACCGTCAGCAATCGCCTGTTTGTCCTGTAAACAGGCAATGGTCAGGATGCTGTATCGATAGGAAAAGGAATACAGCCTCCAGCGGGGAAAGTGAATATTTTGCAGGTTTTTGATGGTATGCTCAATGGCTGCCGGATTCAGCACGCCTGTGATGCGGTTGGACGTGACGAACAGCAGAAATGTCCCTTCGCACGGCAGCGTGTCGGGAAGGCTTGCGAGTGTCTGGCGGACAGAATCTGCGTCCAGCTCCGCACCGTCCACCAGCTCGCACAGCAGCTGACGCAGCACATACGGGGAAATGATCTGTATGATCTTGCGGAACTGCACCGTGTCGCGGCTAAGGGCGAGAACACTGCGGTTGAGCAGGTCCCAGTCGCTGACAGACTCGTTTTTCGGCAGGGCTTCATCGCTGCTGCGCAGTGTTTGCAGCGTTTTCCGCAGAGGACGGTAGAACAGCCATGCCACCAGCAGGGCCGCCAGCACCAGCACAGCCAACAGGATCACCATCACGAGCAGCAGATGATTCGATGCCAGATATTCGCCAAGAGGGAGCGTCACCGTGGTATAGCTGTGGCAGAAGGTGAGTCCTGTGGCGGCAGACATCCCCACCAGCGTGTTGCGGCTGCCGGCCTTCAGCGGTGTATCCAGATTGCTGTACAACAGGGAACCGTCCGGCGCATAGACAGCCAGCGGCTCCACTCTGCTGCACAACGAGGAAAAAAGCGCTTCGGCATCCAGATAAAGCAACAGCTCACCCAGATATCCATAGGAGCAGGGAATAAACGGATACCGCAGGCACAGTGTGCCGGATGCCGTGCGGACCAGCGTGGCGCTGGAGGCGCCGGTAGGCCCCAGGGCCTGCGCGGAAAAGTCTTCTGCCGTGGGAAGCTCTGCCAGCAGGCCTACGTCACCGCCGGAGGAATAGGCGGAGCCATCATGGTTGCACAGCAGAATAACGTCGGTGACGTAGCGTGTGTCAGCTGCGAAAGACTTCAGCTCGGTGACGATCCGGAAGTTCCGGGGCCGATCCTGCGTGTCTGGAAACAGTGCTGCGTACAGAACCTCATCATTCCACGTCAGCTGTTCCGCCGCATCGCAGAGCCTGCCGAAATTTTCATCGGACAGCTTTGCCGCCAAGGTGAGAAAGGCCTCGCCGCTCTCGCGTGCACTGCCGAGCAGCCTCTGGTAGGCATTATGGTAAAGCCAGATCTGAAAGAGCAGCATAACGGCCAGCAGCAGGGACAGTATGGTAAAGAAGGTGCTGCGCAGAACGCTTCCCGACCGGAAGAATTCATGCCTCAGCGCATCGCTCAGTTCTTTCCGCGCCACTTAAAATCACCTCCGCCACTTGCAGCAGACGCCTTGACAAAGAACGTAATATGGTAATCGATGGTAAATGAATCATATCAAAAAATGTGCATTTCCGCAAGGAGCAAACCGCACCTGCTTTCGCAAAATAGGATGTCCTATCTAAAGTGCACATTTCCCCTGCATGCCCCGTCTTTTTGCACTTTTTTTAAGCAGTTTACGAAAAAAGACCGGCTTTGCTCCTGCGTTGGATCGGTGAATTGCACAGTTTTTTGCACGGATGTTCGGCGATTCGATGCTAAACGATTTTTTTCGGTATGAACAAAACTTGCGAAGCCGTTAAAACTTTGCCAAGACACGGCGGTATCACGATCTGGGAAAGAATTGTTTATTGAAAATGATCAGCGTATGAGATACATATGCAAAGTACAGAGGGCCGGGCATGCCGGACGCAGGTCCATCCCTCTGCGCAGACGATACGTCAAAGAGAAATTAAAAAAATGACTATGAGAGAGGTGGTCCATGGAATGAAGAAGAATCCCTACAAACGGGTGGCGAGAGGTCTGGCCGTGGCGGAGAAGTGGATCATCGTTGTTGCGCTTGCCATCGGCGTGGCGCTAACAGCGGTGAACGTTGTCTGCCGCTATATCTTTAAGGCGGATGTGAACCTCTCGTGGTCCGAGGAAATCGTGGTAGCGCTGCTGGTGCTGGCCTACATGGTCGGCGCCGCCCTGTGCGCCGGTGAAGAGGGCGGCCTCATCAATATGACGATCTTCACCGGCAAGATGAGCCGCCGTGCACAGCTGATCATTGAGATCATCACCAACATCTGCCTGATCGTCTTCGGTGTGATCATTTTCATCAGCGGTTGGGATCGCTGCGCGGTAAAGATCGCCAGCGGACAGGTCACCACGGCGCTGGCTGTGCCTGACTGGATCTACAACGCATTTATCCCGCTGGGCGCGTTCCTGATGGTGATCCACACGGTGGAGCGCATCCTGGACGGGATCGCTGAGCTGAAAGAGCTGAAGAGCGCAGACATGACGAAGGGAGGCGATGCTGCATGACGTATGCCATTATGCTGGGTGTTTTTGTGATCCTGCTGTTTCTGGGCGCACCGATCGCGCTGTCTCTGGGTATGTCCTCGCTGTTGGCCATCCTGTATAATGGGACGGGCATCAATGTTATCGCCGGTCAGATCTATGGCGGCATCGGCAAGTATCTTCTGCTGGCCGTTCCCTTCTTCGTCCTGTCCGGCAACATCATGGCGAAGGCCGGGATCTCCGACAGACTGATCGCCTTCATTGACGCGCTGCTGGGGCACCTGCGCGGCGGCATCGCAATGGTCTGCGTTGTGGTGGCCTGCTTCTTCGGCGCCATCTCCGGCTCCGGCGCGGCCACCGTGGCAGCTCTGGGCGTTATCCTGATCCCCGCCATGATCGAGCGTGAGAAATTCTCCGACCCCTTCGCACATGGCGTGGTGGCTGCCGCTTCCTCTATTGCGGTCATTATCCCGCCCAGTATTTCGTTTGTGATCTATGCGTCCCTCACCGGCGTTTCTGTGGGCGACATCTTTGTGGCCGGTATTCTCCCCGGCGTCATTATGGGCGTTGCCATGATTATCGTGGTGCAGATCTATGCCCACAAGCACCACCTGAAGCCCGCCCACCCCTGGAAGGGCTGGCGCGAGGTGTGGCGCACCTTCAAGAGCGCCTTCTGGGGGCTGCTGATGCCCGTCATCATTCTGGGCGGCATCTATGGCGGCGTTTTCTCCGCTACGGAGGCGGCGGCCGTGGCTGCGGTGTACGGCCTGTTCGTCGGTACCGTCATCTATAAGAAGCTGAAGTGGAAGGATATCGTGGAGCTTCTTTATGATACGGCCAAGAGCACCGGCGGATTGATGCTCATCATCGGCGGCGCAACGATCTTCTCCTACGCCTGCACGCGCTATGGCATTTCCACCAGCGTCCAGGCTCTGCTGGAGAACTGCGGCAAGGGCGGCTTCCTGGTCATCATCAACATCGTGCTGCTGATCGCCGGCTGCTTTATGGATGCGAACTCCAATATGTACATTTTCGTTCCCATCATGTATCCTGTCGCGCGGGAGTTCGGCATTGACCCCATTCAATTCGGCATGATCTGCACGGTCAACCTGGCCATCGGCCAGTTCACGCCGCCGGTCGGCACGAACCTGTTTGTCGCCTCCAGTCTGCGTATCCCCGGTCACCGTGTCGGTGTGGAGGGCGTGGCCAAGGCGTGCCTGCCCATGATCGCGGCGGCTGTGCTGGTGTTGCTGCTGGTCACCTATGTCCCGCAAGTTACCACGTGCCTGATCGGCGCTTGACTTTCTCTCCCCCCCTTGCCGCCTGCCTGTACGCAGGCAGGCGGCCCCCGCCCAAGCATGCACCATATCAAAATGATTTATTTTAGGAGGAACTACTTATGAAAGCAAAAAGATTTCTGGCCCTCATTTTGGCGCTTGTCATGGCGCTGAGCCTCGTTGCCTGCGGTGATAGCGGCAAAACCCCTGCTGCGGACGGCGACAGCAACGGCGGCGGCGATTCCAGCTTCCCCAAGATGACATGGACCGCCGCTACCTCCGGCGCCGAGGGCTCCAACTTTGACGTCGGTCTGGAGAAGTTCAGCGAGCTGCTGCAGGAGAAGACCAACGGCGCTGTGAAGCTGGACATCTACTGCTCCGACCAGCTGACCAACGGCAGTACGGCGGACTCTGTGCAGGCCTGTATGGACGGCACCATCGATGTGACGTTCCAGGCCGATGGCATTTGGGGCAACTTTGACACCGTGTTCAACATCCCCAACCTGCCCTTCCTCTTTGACAGCTATGACGATGTGGACAGCAAGCTCATCAATGGCGAGGGCGGCAAGTACCTGATGAAGGCTATGGAGGATAAGTACAACGTCAAGTGCCTGGGCATTGGCGAAAACGGCTTCCGCTACCTCACCAACCGCAAGCACCCTGTCAAGACTCCTGACGATCTGCACGATCTGAAGCTGCGTATCGGCGGCGCGCCCATCCTGATCTCCACCTATGAGAGCTGGGGCGTGGACTACACCACTGCCGGCTGGGCTGAGGTCTACACCGGCCTGCAGACCAAGCTGTATGACGGGCAGGAGAACCCCATCGCCGTTGCCGACGCCAGCTCCATTCAGGAGGTGCAGAACTATGTGACCGCGTGGACGGCCAACTACGGCATCATGTTCATGGTCATCAACGGCGACCTGTACAACAGCCTTTCCGATGAGCTGAAGGCCATTGTGGACGAGTGTGCCAAGGAGGCCTGCGCCTATCAGGTGCAGTATACCCGCGACGAGTGCGAGGCGGCGCTGCAGAGATGGGTCGATGACTACGGCATCGAGGTCTACGAGATGACGCCGGAGAACGCGGAGCTATTCCGCAGCAAGGCTCTCAAGGTGTATGACAAGTACACGGATTACCAGCAGCTCATTGATATGCTGAAGTAAGCAAGGTGCGGTTTGCCTGTGTGGAAAAGGAACCTGCATTTGTGGGAGGAATGATCATGAACATTGGATTTATCGGCCTTGGAAACATGGGACTTCCCATGGCGCGGCGGCTGCTGGAGAAAAGCGGCTGCCCCGTGTACGGCTTTGACATTGTGCCTGCCGCACTGGAAAAGCTGGCGGCGGCCGGCGGAACGCCTGAGCCGGACAGCGCAGCGCTGCTGGAAAAAAGCGATGTGATTTTTCTCAGCCTGCCCAGCAATGAGCTGGTACAGGCAAATCTGGAGGCAGCCGTTCAGCATTGCCGGAGCGGCGCCGTGGTCGTGGACACCAGCTCCTCAGTGCCCGCGGTCATACAACGCTGCGCTGCGCCGGCCGCTGCGCGGGGCGTCGAGCTGATCGACTGCCCCGTCAGCGGCGGCGTAGACGGCGCCGAGAAGGGCACGCTGAGCGCCATGTGCGGCGGCAGCGAGGCGGCTGTGACACGGATTATGCCGCTGCTGACCTGCTTTGCCGCCCATGTGACGTACATGGGGCCTTTGGGCAGCGGCTATGCTGCCAAGCTGATCAACAACCTGATCGTTGGCGGTGAGATCACACTGATCGCCGAAGCGTTCGGCCTTGCGCGCCGGGCCGGCGTAGACCTGACACGGCTCATGGAGGCGCTGTCCGGCGGCGCAGCCGCCAGTCCCGTTCTGACGATGAAGGGTAGCAAGATGATCAACGGAGATTACACAGCATCCTCCCGCGTGCTGATCCACCTGAAGGACCAGCACAACGCGCAGGAGATGGCACGCGCTCTGGGAGCCGATATCCCCGCCTGCGATTTGTCCACTTTGCTGCTGGAGAAGCTGGCGGATATGGGTCGTGGCAACGAGGATGTAGCGGCGGTCATCGACCTGTTCCAATCAAAAGTAGATCTTAGGAGGTTATGGAATGGCAACCTATGAAAAGGAATTTCTTCTGAAGGTCCTGGAAAACCTTTGGAAGGTCCGCAAATTTGAGCAGCGCGCCATGGAGGGCGGCCTCAAGGGTGAGATCAAGGGAAACATCCACGTCTGCCTGGGTGAGGAGGGCGCCGTTGTGGGCGCCAATATGGCGCTGGAATCCACGGATTATATCACGGCCAGCCACCGCGGCCACGGCCACTGCGTCATGAAGAGCGATGATGTGGAGCATACGCTGGCGGAGCTTTACGGTAAGGAAAGCGGTTTCTGCCATGGCCGCGGCGGTTCCATGCACGTCACAAAGGTGGAAAGCGGTCTGCTGGGCGCCAACGGCATCGTCGGCGGCGGCATTCCTCTGGCCACAGGCTCGGCGTTGGCATCCAAAATCAATCGGGACGGCGCGGTATCCGTGGCATTCTTCGGCGACGGCGCCACCAATCAGGGCTGCTTCCACGAGTGCATCAACATGGCGGCCGTCTGGAAGCTGCCCATTGTTTATTTCATTGAAAACAACCAGTACGCCGTGTCGACCAACATCCACACCACCTGCGCCACCTCCACGCTGGCCCAGCGCGCTCAGGGCTACGGCATCGAAGGCGATGTGGTGGACGGCACAGATGTGCTGGCCGTCTATGAGGCGATGCAGAAGGCTGTGGCCCATGCCCGCAGCGGCAAGGGGCCGGTGCTGCTGGAGTGCGATGTCTATCGCTACACCGGCCATTATGTGGGAGACCCGGGCAAGTATATGTCCGAGGCGTATAACGCGGCGGCTCATGAAAACGATGTGATCAACAAATTCAAGGCATACCTGCTGGCGGAGGGCGCTGCCACACAGGCGGAGATGGATGCCGTGGAGGCGGCGGTGGAGGCGCGTATGGAAAAAGCGTATCAGTTTGCGCTGGAGTCCCCGTTGCCCGATCCTGCCGATGTGCTGAAATACAACTATGCCTGTGACAACGAAAGGAGTGTTGTTCGATGAGCCGTAAGACTACTATGATCGCTGCCATCCGCGAGGCGATCGACGAGGAAATGCTCCGTGATGAAAACGTGATCGTTCTGGGCGAGGATATCGGGGAGCTGGGCGGTCCCTTCGGCTCGTGTATCGGCCTGCTGGACAAGTACGGTCCCGACCGCATTATCGCCACCCCTATCAGCGAATGGGGCTTCACCGGCATCGGCGTGGGCGCGGCCATGCGCGGCAAGCGCCCCATCGTCGAGCTGATGTACAATGACTTTATCTCCGTCTGTCTGGACCCCGTGATGAACCAGGCGGCAAAGCTGCACTATATGACCGGCGGACAGGTCAAGATCCCCATGGTGATCCGCGCGCCCATGGGCACCGGACGCCGCGGCGCGGCGCAACATTCCCAGAACATGGAAGCGCTGTTTGCCCATATTCCCGGCCTGAAGCTGGTGTGCCCCTCTACGCCGGCTGACGCCAAGGGCCTGCTCATGACCGCTATCCGCGATGACGACCCTGTGGTGTTTCTGGAGCACAAACTTCTCTACCCGCAGAAGGTAGAAATGCCGGACGATGTTGCGCCGATCCCGCTGGGCAGCGCCAATATCCGCCGTGAAGGCACTGATCTGACCATCCTTACGTGGGCCCGCCAGGTCAACTTCTCCCTGGAGGCCGCGGAAAAGCTGGCTGCCGACGGTGTGAGCGCGGAGGTCATTGACCTTCGGAGCCTCGTCCCGCTGGATTGGGATACCATCCGTGACTCTGTCAGCAAGACCCACCGTGTACTGATCGCCGAGGAGGATGTCAAGCGCTGCGGCTTCGGCGCTGAGCTGTCCGCGCAGATCATGGAGGAGCTGTTCGATCAGCTGGACGCACCGGTGCGCCGCGTGGCGGCACTGAACTCCTCTGTGCCCTTCTGCGCCGAGCTGGAGGACGAGATCTATCCCAATCCCGAGCGCATCGCCGCCGAGGCAGCCGCTCTGCTAAAAGAATAAGGAGGCACATATGGCAACTGAGATCAGAATGCCGCAGTTCGGCGTTTCCATGGAGACTGGTACGGTCGCTCAGTGGCTCAAGGCCGAGGGAGATACCGTCAAGGCCGGCGATGTGCTGGCCAGCATCGAGACAGAAAAGCTGACCAACGACGTGGTCAGCGAGGTGGACGGTGTGCTGCTGAAGATCGTCGCGCAGGAGGGAGAGGATATCCCCGTGCAGGGACTGATGGCATATGTCGGTCAGCCCGGCGAGGCCCTTCCCGATGCCGGCGGCACGGCGGCGCCCACTGCCGCCGATACGGCTCCTGCCACTGTGGAGCCTGTGCCTGCCGCCGTCGGTCAGATGTCCGGCGGTCGTGTCAAGGCATCCCCGCTGGCCCGCAAGATCGCTGCCAAGCTGGGCGTTGACCTGTCGCAGGTAACACCTGGCGGTACCAGTGGACGTATCCGTGCGGATGACGTCCGCGCCTACGCCGCGCAGGTCCCGACAGCGCCCGCCGCCCCCGCTCCCGCCCCCGCCGCTGCTGCACCGGCTCCTACCGCTGCCGCGGCGGAGCAGATGGACGGCGACACAGTGGAGAAGCTCTCCGGTATGCGGAAGGTCGTGGCCCAGCGTATGCAGCAGTCCCACACGGAGATCCCGCCCGTAACGCAGGTCACCAAGGTGGACGTGACGGCGCTGATGCAGTTCCGCAGAGAACTGCTGGAAAAGACGGGAAAGAAGTACTCTGTCAATGACCTGATCCTCAAGGCAACGGCAAAGTGTCTGGCAGCGCATCCTGAGATGCTGGTCAGCTTTGACGGCAGCCAGATTATTCACCGCGCTCACGTCAATCTGGGCATGGCTGTTGCGCTGGACACGGGACTGATCGTTCCTGTGATCCGTGATGCCGACAAGCTGAGTCTGGATGCATTGGCGGCCTGTGCCAAGGATCTGGCGGCCCGTGCCAAGGACGGCGGCCTTACGCCTGATGATTACAAGGGCTCCACCTTCACGGTATCCAATCTGGGGATGTTCGGCATCGAGATGTTCACGCCCATCGTCAACCAGCCGGATGCCGCTATCCTCGGCGTCACGGCGGTGGAGGATGAGCTGGTCATGGAGGCGGATGGGACCATTTCAAAGCATCAGGTCATGCGTCTTTGCTGCACCTTCGATCATCGTGCCATGGACGGCGCTGTGGAGGCGCGCTTCGGTATGGCGCTGCGCGACCTGCTGCAATCGCCCGTAGAGATCCTGCTTTGATGCGAGGTGCGGTATGAAAAAGATCATTGTTATCGGCGGCGGCCCCGGCGGATATGTGGCGGCCATCCGTGCCGCACAACTGGGCGCGGACGTGACCATTATTGAAAAGCAATATCTGGGCGGCACCTGCCTGAACGTGGGCTGCATCCCCACCAAGTGCCTGCTGCACTCCGCCGAGCTGGTGGAGCAGATCAAGACCCAGGGCAAGGATATCGGCGTAGAGGTCGAGGGTGTGAAGGTCAACTTCCCCCAGGTCATCGCCCACAAGAACGCCATCAGCAAGCAGCTGACCAGCGGCGTAGCCGGTCTGCTGAAGCTGAACAAGGTCAAGAAGGTGGACGGCACCGCCAAGTTCACCGGCGAAAAGCAGCTTGAGGTCACCAAGCCCGACGGCAGCAAGGAGAGCATGACCGCCGATGCCATCATCGTGGCTACCGGCTCCGTCAATGCCCAGCCGCCTATCCCCGGTCTGAAGGAAAATCCCAACTGCATCGACTCCACCGGCGCGCTGTCGCTGGACAAGCTGCCCGCGACCATGGTGGTCATAGGCGGCGGCGTCATCGGGCTGGAGCTGGCCTGCGCCTATGCAGCCTTCGGCACGAAGATCACCGTGGTGGAGGCCATGGATCACATGCTGCCTATGCTGGACGGCGATCTGACCAAGATCGGCGTGGCGCACATGAAGAAGATGGGCATGGAGTTCCATCTGGAGTGCCCCGTGCAGTCCGTGGAAGACAGCCCCGTGGGCGCAAAGGTTGTCTGCAAGGATAAGTCCGGCAACACCGTCAGCTTCGAGGCGGAGAAGGTACTGGTGGCCATCGGCCGCAGGGCCAACACCGCCGCGCTGGATCTGGCCGCCGGCAAGATCCACAACGATAAGGGTCGTATTCTGGTCAACGACAAGATGGAGACCAGCGTCCCCGGCGTATACGCCATCGGCGACTGCGTGTTTGGCCATGCACAGCTGGCGCATACCGCCTCCGCCATGGGCGAGGTGGCGGCAGAAAATATCTGCGGCCATGAGGCGCACTATTGCGAAAAGACCAACCCCACTTGCGTGTATATGGAGCCGGAAGCCGCCTCTGTGGGCCTGACCGAGGAGCAGTGTAAGGCGCAGGGCATTGCCTACAAGGTGGGCAAATTCCCTATGAGCGCCAACGGCAAGGCACTGATCCTCAACGGCGGCGAGGGCCTTGTCAAGATCATCGCCGGTGCGGAGTATGGCGAGATCCTGGGCATGCATATCATCGGGCCCCGCGCGACCGACCTTATCGCTGAGGGTGCGCTGGCCATCGGTGGTGAGATGACGTTGGATGAGCTCATCGACACCATCCACTCTCACCCCACTGTCACGGAGACCATGCGCGAAGCCGCGCTGAACGCGGAAAAGCGTGCCATCCATACAAAGAACTGACGGCGCGCAGAATGGCGATCCGTGTTACGCTGAGCGCAAATGCAGGCGTTTCCGTGGAGCTGGGCGGCGTCCGCATCTGGATAGACGCGCTCCACGATACGCGTGTGCCGGGGTTTTCCACGCTGGACAGTCATCTGCTCCAGCGGCTGTGGTCCGAAGCCGCCTTTCAGTCGCCGGATGCCATTGTGTATACGCACTGTCATCCAGATCACTATGTGGCGCATTTGACGGCGGAGGCCTGCCGCCGCTGGCCGAAGGCACGGTTGTTTCTGCCGCAGAAGGACTTTCCGGAGCAGGAGCTTCTGTCGGGGAGGGAGGCCGCCGCATCCATCGAAGGGGTGGCGCTGCACTTTTACCGGCTGACCCATGACGGCATGGCTTTCGCCGGTGTGCCGCATTACGGACTCACCATCACCTGCGGAAGGGACAGCATACTGCTTCCCGGTGACTGCGCCGTGGCCTCTCCGGAGCTGCTTCCCGTGGTGAACGGGCGGCATCTGCGCCTTGCGCTGCTGAACTTCCCTTGGGCCACGCTGCAGCGCGGACGGGATTTTCTGCGGGAGCAGCTGCACGCTGACCAGATCGCGCTGTATCACCTCCCCTTTGAGGAGGATGATACCGAGGGCTTTCGCGCGGCGGCAGATCGTGCCGCACAAAGCCTATCCGGCGTCGGAGCCGTCCATGTGCTCGATAATCGCTTTCAGACCCTGTTTATCCCGGATGAAACGCAGCCCGCCCCGCATAGCTGATAAAAAGCAAAAGATGTCCTGTTTTCGCTGGAAAACAGGACGTCTTTTCTATAAAACAGTGTAGACGTGGAAATCGTCAGCAGTATGCTGGGGTACACTCACCCCTCCAGCAGAGCGCGGCAGCCCTCCGGGAGCAGATAGTCGATCTCTATACGGTTTCCCTCGTAGACGCGAATTTCCCGGATGGCGGCGGCGACTGTGGGGCGATCCAGCTCCGCCAGCTGCCCCGACGCCAGCAATTCCTTTACCCAGGGCAAGGACAGCGGCTCATCCTGTACCGAGTCGCGCAGCTTGTCCAGTTGGGCCTGCAGCGCCTGCTCCTGTGCGTCATAGTCGGCGCGGTAGCGGAGGAAATCCTCCTTGGAGATAAGCGCGTCCTGATAGTCCTCGTAGGCGCTCTGGCGGCGGCGCTGAATGCGCTGCAATGCAGCTTCCAGCTTTTGGGGTTGGTCGGTGCCGGAGCGCGGACGCTTTGCCGCGCCCTGCTGTGCCAGCTGGTGGAGGTTTTCCATGCCGGCAATGAGTTGGTTCAAATCATCCAGTATCACCTTCGTCAACACATCGTGGGCGATATAGTGCTTGCTGCACACGGATGCGCCGTAGCGCTTATACGAGCCGCAGGTGTAGAAGATTTTGCCACCCCAGGTGGTCTTGACCATGGCTCGTCCACAATCGCCACACTTGAGAAAGCCCGCAAAGGGGCTGACATTCTGTTGAAAATCCGGCGTACGGGCGTTAGCGTTCAGCAGAGCCTGCACCCGCTGCCACTGGCCCTTTTCGATGATGGGCTGATGGGTGCCGGATACTACCGTCCACTGGGAGCGCTCCTTCCGCTTGGCTTTCCCGTGCATCTGAAGGCGGTCATCCCTCCCCTGTTCCATATTCCCAATGTACATCTCATTTTGCAGGATACGGTGGATGGTGGCATATGTCCAGTAGGTAGTGGTTTCCAGCCGGTGGTTGTTGCGGTATTTTTCGCCGGTGAGCCGTTTGTACTCACTGGGGCAGGAAATACCTTCTTCATTCAGCTGTTTGGCAATGCGAATCTTTCCCATTCCGTTTTCGAACAGGGTAAAGATGCGCCGCACCACCTCCGCCGCAGACGGGTCGATGACCAGACGGTTATGATTCTGCGGGTCCTTACAGTACCCGTAGCTGGTGAAGGCCCCGATGAACTCGCCCCGCTGCTGCTTGGCGTGGAGGGAGCTTTTGACCTTTTGGGAGATGTCGCGTGCATACTGGGTGTTAAACAGATTCTTCAGCGGCATCATCATGTCGTAGGCGCCGCGGTCACTGTCGATATTGTCCGTGACAGCGATGAACCGCACACCGTGCTCCGGCAGCCAGCGCTCCAGATAGCGGCCTGTTTCGATGTAATCACGGCCGAAACGGGACAGATCCTTTACCAGTACGCAGCGGATGTGCCCACTTTCCATGTTCCGCAGCATCCGCTGAAAGGCGGGGCGCTGGAAATTCGTGCCGGTATAGCCGTCGTCGGCATAGCATTCCGCCATTACCAACTCAGGATGATTTTCGATATACGCCTCCAGCAGCTTCCGCTGGTTGCCGATGGAATCACTCTCCATCCGGTCTCCGTCCTCCCGGGACAGGCGACAGTACAGCGCAGTAGGCAGTAATCGCTTCTCCATAAGTCCCCTCCTTTCCGTAGACTGCCCGCAGCCATTAAGCCGCCTGTGTGTGGGCGCGGATCAATTCCACCACCAGCGCCTCTGCCGTCTGTTGACCAAGGAAATTGCGAGTGACGGTGATCGCCGGAGTGGGTGTTTGCTGAACGGTTGGCATAAACAGACCTCCTCTTCGAGAATAGTCCATCGTATGCGCGCTACGGAAACCGTATGTTTATCGGTCAGACATAAATATGCTGCTATGAATCTCAAAAAACTAGCCCTCCGGAAGTGGAGCCGCTCTGATTTCTTTGTTTTTCTGCCCTATTTCTTCTTTGATACGACTAAAACGCCAGCTCTCGCATAACGAGAACTGGCGTTCTTTGACAGGCTGAGCAGAAAGCGCTCCCCCATCGGGGAGCGCTTTCTGCTGCTTTTTACCGTGCGGCCTCCGCCCAGTGGTTATCCACCAGTTCGTTGAAATCCACCCACTGCGCTTTCGTCAGCTCTCCGGCCTGCGTCATGACGGTCTCCAGGCGCTCCAGCGACGCCTGCTCCATGGTCAGCGGCGTATTCCACACGCCGATCTGCCGGTGACGGGCGGTAACAGCCTCCAGTGTGTCCAGATCGGTATCCGGGAACTGGCCGATAATGGCCTGCGCCACCTCCCGGTCGGTATGGCTCTCCACCCAGTCCAGCGCCTTTGCCACAGCCCGGCAGAAGGCAGCGATCACATCGTTATGCTCCGCCGTATAGTTGCGGGAGGCAAAATAGGCGGTATATGGGATGGTGCCGCTCTCGGCGCCGATGGAACAGAGGATATAGCCCTGCCCCGCGTTGACCACCTGGGTGGCAGCAGGCTCAAACAGTGTCACATAGTCCCCCTGCCCGCCGGTAAAGGCACCGGCCATCATGTTGAACTGGACACTGGTGTCCACGATGACGTCCACCTGCGGTTCCAGTCCGTGCTGCCGCAGAACGTACTCCAGCGTCATCTCCGGCACGCCGCCCTTGCGGCCGCCGATGATGGTCTTGCCCCGCAGATCCTCCCAGTCAAAGGGAGCATCCTCCCGACCCATGAGAAACGCGCCGTCACATGCGGTCAGCTGGCCGAAGACCACAGGATAGTCCTCCTTGCCCTGATTGTAAATGTAGACGCAGCTCTCAGGGCCGGCAAGGCCGATGTCACTTTGTCCGGACACCACGGCGGTCATCACCTTGTCGGCGCCGCCGCCGTTCGTCAGCTCGATGGCAAGCCCTTCCTCCTCAAAGAAGCCCAGCTCCAGCGCCACATACTGCGGCGCGTAGAACACGGAGTGGGTCACCTCATTGAGACGGACGACCGACAGTTCCTTCTTTTCCGCCGCCGTTCCGGTTCCGCAGCCGCACAAAACCGGCAGCAGCAACAGTGCGGACAGCAGCAGCGCAATGGTCTTTTTCATGCTTTTAACCCCCATACACGATACAGTAATTTTTCCACCCACAGCACCAGCCGGTACATGACTACCGCGGCCACCAGCAACAGCAGCACGCTGGTCATCACCAGATCCATGTTGAACACCTGTGAGCCGTAGACGATCAGGTACCCCAGACCAGCCCGTGAGACAAGGAACTCACCCATGATGACGCCTACCCACGATAGCCCCACATTGACCTTCAGCGTATTGAGCAGCGTGGCGTAATTGGCGGGAAACACCAGCATCCAGAGCAGCTGCCAGCGGCTTGCGCCCATGGCGGCCATCAATCGGATCTTCTGGGCATCCGTGGCGCGGAAGCCCTCGTACATGTTCAGAATGGTGACGATCAGCGAGATCGCCAGCGTCGTGACGATGATGGCGCCGGTCCCGGCGCCCATCCAGACGATGAAGATGGGACCCAGCGCCGTTTTCGGCAGGGCGTTGAGCACCACCAGATACGGATCCAGCACACGGCTGAGGGTGGGCCACCGCCACCACCGTACCGGCGGCGGTACCCAGCAGAAAGCCCACGACCGTCTCCCAGCAGGAGACGCCCACATGCACCAGCACATCGCCGCCCCGGCACAGCGTAAGAAACGTGGCGGCGACACGGCTGGGACTGCTGACCAGAAAGCCATCGCTGAGTCCCACGCGGCAGCTCAGCTCCCAGAAGGCAAAAAAGCCCACGAAAAGCGCCGCCTGCCATAGCCGTACCCGACGGCTCTCCTGCCGCAGCCGGTGCAGATACCGCGCCCGCTTGGGCGACAGGGCAGGTTCATTCACGCAGCTCCAGCTCCTTCCATATGGCGTCAAAATAGCGGGCAAAGGCTGGATTCTCCCGCCGCTTCAGGGGATCCATCCGCCGCAGCTCTCCCATATCGAACACCGCCTTCACCGTGGCGGGGCGGCGGGACAACACCACCACCCGATCCGACATGCTGACAGCCTCGGAGATGTCGTGAGTCACCAGCAGAGCGGTCTTTCCTTCGGAGCGGATGATATGCCAGATGTCGCCGGATACCGCCAGACGGGTCTGATAATCCAGCTCGGAAAACGGCTCATCCAACAGCAGAATATCCGGCTGCGTGGCCAGCGTGCGGATCAGGGCGCAGCGCTGCCGCATGCCGCCGGACAGCTGGTCAGGGCGCTTGGCGGCAAATTCCCACAGGCCGTAGCGCTTCAGCAGTCCCTCCACATTGCGGCGGTGCGCCGGATCACGGTCGTTCCGGATCTGCAGCCCCAGCATCACGTTGTCATAGATGGAGCGCCATTCAAACAGCTGGTCGCGCTGGGGCATAAAGCCCATGCGCCCGTCGGCGCCGGATGCCGGACGGCCGTATAGCTCCACCGTGCCGCCGTCCAGCGTCTCAAGCCCTGCCAGCGCGCCCAGCAGCGTGGATTTCCCACAGCCGGAGGGGCCTACGATACTGACGAACTCCCCCTCCGCCATGTCGAAGGATACGCTCCGCAGCGCCTCCACCTCGCCGTTGCGCGCCTGATACGTCAGGGCGGCGGAACGCACGGAAATGATTTGATTCATACGCGCCTCCCTTGTATGGTATGCCTTTGCGGGAGAGAAAGCTCTCCCTGCTTCAATGTTGGTGTACCATGGAGCTACACAATCAATGAGGAGGCTGTTCCCATGAAGAAGATCATTTCCACCACCAACGCTCCCGCTGCCATCGGTCCCTACTCTCAGGCCATCGACTGCGGCAACTTCCTTGTCACCTCCGGTCAGATCCCCTTCGATCCCGCCACCGGCGAATTCGTACCCGGCGGCATCACCGAGCAGACCCGTCAGGTACTGACCAACATCAAGGCCATCCTGACGGAGGCCGGTCTGACCATGGACAACGTGGTGAAGACCACCGTGTTCCTGCAGAACATGGGTGATTTCGCCGCCATGAACGCCGTGTATGCCGAGTTCTTTACCGAGGGACAGTATCCCGCCCGCTCCGCTGTGGAGGTAGGCGCCCTGCCCAAGGGTGCGCTGGTGGAGATCGAAACCATCTTCGTAAAGTAAACAGATACCGAAAAAGGGAAGCGCCCGCCGGGCGCTTCCCTTTTTGCATCTGCACTGCTTTTTTGAATATCTCGCAAATATTCTTGTCAATATTTGCCGACAATCCGTGGAAAATGCTGGATTTTCGGTATTTTATGTGTTATACTGTATGTATCATTTAACCGCGCTTCGCGCTTTTCCATATCGGCGACCCACTCTTTTCAGAAAGGCAGCAGTGATATGATAGATGCAACGTCTCCCGTTACAAAATACTACCAGTTGAAGGACATTCTTGTCAAAAATATTCAGGACGGCAAATGGCCGCCCCAGAGCCGCATGAGCAGCGAGAACGAGCTTTGCGAAGCATACAACGTCAGCCGCGTGACGGTGCGGAAGGCCATTGATCTGCTGGTGCAGGAGGGCTATGTCTACACCATCAAGGGAAAAGGCACCTATGTCAAGGGAAAGTATATCGAACAGCCTCTGACCCATTTTTACAGCTTTCGGGAGGATCTTCGCAGCCGGGGCGTCAGCACATACAGCACCATGCGCCACTTCGACATCGTTCCCGCCGACGCCAGGCTGGCCGCGGATCTGAATATCCGGCAGGACGACAATGTGTTCTGTATCGAGCGAATCTTCTTTGCCGGTGAGCAGCCCTATGCACGGGAGTTTTCCTATATTCCCTGCGCCATCTGTCCGGAGCTGCATGCCCAGCAGGTGCAGTCTTTGGGGCTGTATAACTCCTTAAAGAAGTACAATATCATCCCCACCCGCGCCAACGAAAAGCTGAAGGCGATCCTGCTGGATCAGGAAACGGCGGGAATGCTGGATCAGCGGCAAAACGACGCCGCCATCTATCTGACCCGCATCACCTATCACAACAATGTTGTGATAGAAAAAAACATCAGCTATGTCCGGGGCGACATGTTCGTCTATTCTGTGGAACTCTCCGTTCGTTGACCATATCCGGCAAAAAGACCGCCACAAACGTGGCGGTCTTTTGCCTTTCTTACGAAAGAAGAGCAGAGAGATAGCTATTCATATAACGCCGGAAAACAGGCGGCGGCATAGTCGTCCAGCACATCGCCGATACGGTCAAGGATGACGGCGCGGAGATCGCTGCCCAGCTGTCCGTTCCGGTATTTGGTATACTGCCGGGGAAAATACAGGCTCAGCAGCGCCGGTGGCAGATCGCCGCACTGCGTCAGCAGCGTCTGCACCGCCTGCTCCACGCCGGGATCCGGCAGATAGTAACGGCAGCGATCCGAGAAGCTGAACAGGCGCTTATAGGCCACCTCCCGCTCCGTGCCGCTGTAATAGGACTTCCAGTATCTGTCGTCCGCCAGCATGGCGTTTTCCAGGGCTCCGGTAAAATCCACATTTACGCCCATCCGGCCGGCCGCCTGCTGCGCCAGCATCAGCGCCTCACGCAGGGCAAAGGTCAGCGCGGGACCCACCTTCAGGATCGCCACGCCGTCCCGCACCAGACTGCTCAGTGACTCCCGCGTCTGGTAATCGGTAGAATGTCCCTCCAGCACCAGATCGGGGCAGCCCCGCATCTGCGCTATCAGTCCCGCGGCCCGCCGGGGGGCGTAGGCATTGACAAAGTTGTCGCCGAACTCCACGCCCGGCTGCGCCACGAAGCCGATCACCTGCCCGAAGGGCAGTCCCTTTTGGGCAAATGCCTCCCGGAACGCGGCGATCTGCCGGGCGATCTCCACTGGAGAGGTGGGGGTCACACTGTCCTCATGCACCAAGCTGCCGCCGGGGATCGGTACCTCGCTGCCGACCACCAGCACCGGCTGTTCCGCATCAGGCAGTGCGCGGCAGGTCTCCCGCACCACAAGCGCCAACTCCGCCGCGCGGCGGGCGCAGACCTCCGGTGCCAGCGGCTGCCGCGGGTCGTCATCGCCAAGGCGCATACTGGTGTCGATATGTATTTTGCCGAACCCGGCGGCCGCATAGGCACGGATCATATCCGCCGCGTCCTTCATGGCCTCCCGCTCCGGCTTATGGCAGCTGACCAGCGGTCCCAGATGATCCCCGCCCAGAATAAGCTGGGAAGCGGGGCAGCCCTCTTCCTCTACCAAATGGTGAACCATGTCCATATAGTCCTTCGGCGTCATGCCGGTATAGCCGCCAAACTGATTGCACTGATTGGATGTCGCCTCCAGCACCAGCGGGTATCCCCGCTTTCCGGCATGCCGCAGCGCCGCGCGGATGACCAGCTGATTGGAGGTGCATACGGAGAACACCCCGATCTGCCGGCCGGTCTTATTCTCCATTGCGATCTTCTGTAACATTCCCATAATTGCTCTCACAAGCGGATCCATGCGCTTAGCCCATTGGGTCGGTCTGGGTCTACGCCACGTTTCAGCGCCTTATACAGCGCCACATTTTGTAGCAGGTACAGCGCCGGGATAGCCGCCGCCACAGGATCGGTGATCTCTCCGGTGTCGAAATGCGTATCCTCCCCCTCTGCCGCCGCAAAGGGTCCCAAACTGACCACATAGCCGGTTCTTTTCCGCAGATCCTCCAACAGCGCCTGCTCTGTCTGACCCGCGGATTCCAGAAAGGCAAAGACGAAGGTACGCTCGTCAATCATGACCACCGGCCCGTGGCGCACATCCAGCAGGTTGTAGAAATTGGAGTTGAGACAGCAGATCTCCTTGAAGGCCAGCGCGCCTTCCTCCATCACCCCGGCGGCCTCCGCATCCGCCAGCACCACCACATGATCCCAGTCCTTCTCGGTCAGCTGCCGCGCCAGCGGCAATACCCGCTCGTCCAGCGCACCGCCCATACGGCTGACCGCCTTCAGCTGCTCCTGCAGCCGCGTATCGCGGGACACCAGTGCGCAGATCATCGCCAGCGCGGCAAAGAATGAGCCAATGGTGCGGGTCTGGCACACGCTCTCGTCAAATGCCCAAGGCACACACAGGGACAGGTCGCAGGCGTCGTTGAGGGTAGACGCCGCATTGGCACACAGCGAAACGGTGGATACGCCCTCAAGCTTTGCCACCAGATCATAGACCCGCAGCACCTCGCTGGTCATGCCGGAGCGGGATACAAACACCACTACGCTGCCCTTTACGGCATTCAGATACCGCTCGGTATGCAGCAGCAGATCCCCTGCCGCCACCGCCAGAGAGGGAATATCGCACCGCATGGTGAACATTGCCGCCGCGGACTTGGCCAGGCAAAAGCTGGAGCCGCTGCCGATGAACCACATCCGCCTAGCGCCGGAAAAGGTTCGCAGGATCTCGTCCTCCTTCCCGCAGACCAATTGCAGGCACTTGCTTATGCTGTTCAGCTCATCACGGATCTCTTTTTCAGTATTATACATTCGTGTATCCTCCCAATCTTAAAGGGGAAACGGCGGGCGGCCGCTGTGGGTCGCCCGCCGCGGTCTGTGGTTCTCAGTTGGCAGCGTCGCCCATGATCTCGGTATAATTGTCCTTGGTCACGATGACAGAGCCGAACGGATAGGTGCCGAACTGCTCGCCGTCCTTCTTATACTCGCCGAAGATCTCGGTGCCGTTGACGATATTCTCATACACCGCGGTAACAGAGACCTTGGCCACCGTGCCGGAATCCAGATAGGCGGACGCCTTCACGGGGGAGGACTCCTTCTTGAACTCGTCGGAGGCCAGATAGCCGTCAATACCTACGCACACGGCGTCCTGATCCATGCCGGTCTCCTCCAGGAAGCGAGCCGCGCCTACAACGCCCTCGTCGTTGGCGGCGACAACATACCATGTCTTGATCTCGGGATGGGCGGTGATGGTGGCGGCAGCGGCGTCATAGCCGGTCTCCGTGGAGCCTGCGCCGTAGTCAACGCGGAAGATGTTGGTTGCGGGGAAGTCGGGGCATTTCTCGGTGAAATAATCATACTGGCCGTCGGCGCGGGGAATGCAGCTGGTGGCAGTCTCCATGGCCAGGATCAGGAATCCGGTGGTGGCGGGATCCTTCATACCGCCGTTTTCTTCCACATAGTTCAGCAGCCATTCCACCGTTTGCTGGCCGCACAGATAGGAGTCCAGGATCACGGCGGGGGCAATGTGCGTACCGTTGTCGTCGATCAGGGGGACGTCCACGGCGCACACGGGGATACCGGCGGCCGCGCACTTATCCAGAATGGTCTGGCTCAGGCCCTGATCGCAGGTGTTGATGACCAGTCCCTGAATCCCCTGCGTAATGAAGCTGTCCAGCACGTCGATGAGCACAGCGGGATCCTCCTGACCGTCACCGATCAGGATGTCGATACCCAGTTCATCCGCGGTGGCCTTGGCGGCAGTGGATTCCTTTTCAAACCAGGTCTGGGTCAGGTCGCGGTAGATGGCGCCGATCAGGATCTTGTCCGAACCTTCTTTGTTGCCGGATGTCTGGTTGTTCTCTTGGCCGCCGCAGGCAACGAGCGCAAACGCCATTACCAGCGCCAGCAGCAGGGCTATCATTTTTTTCATGTGTACGTTCTCCTTTTTTTATTTGCCATGCTTTCGCATGATCATACAGATTTCAGGCAGCACCGCATCATGGAACAAGCGCGATTTGCGCACAAATTTTGCGTACTGACGGGACGCGGTTTCGCAGCAAAGTCAGGACACAACATCTCCGCAACGCGCCGCAGCTTTAATTGTGCGGTGTTTCCTTTACTTTGTTGCGGCGCTTCGTCCGGTAGAAGTCCAGCGCCAGCGCAAAGACCAGCACCACGCCCTTGGCCACATTCTGCCAATAGGTCGTCACGCCCAGCACCAGCAGACCGTTGTTCAGCGTCAGCAGCACCAGCAATCCCAGGAAGGTGCCGAACATGGTGCCGGTACCTCCGGTCATGGCGATGCCGCCCAGCACCACTGCCGTAATGGCGTCCGTGTCCACATTGGCCGCCGCGCCCGGTTGGCCGGAATTCATGCGCGCCGCAAGGATCACTCCGCCCAGCGCGGCAATGGCGCCGGAGATCATAAACAGCTGCACCTTGATCTTATTGACGTTGATACCGGCCAGACGGGCTGCCTCCGGGTTTCCGCCCACCAGATACACATTGCGGCCAAACTCCGTTTTGGCCAGCAGAATGCCGAAGACCGCGATCAGCACCACCAGGATCAGCACCGGCAGCGGCACCGTCAGCACCTGAAGGGAGCCCACGGCATTGAGAGACTCGTTGGCGATGCGCACCGGCTTAACCTGACAGATGATGTAGGCAAGCCCCCGGGCGATGGACATGGTCGCCAGCGTGGTGATAAATGGCTGCAGCTTGATCTTTGTCACCAGAAATCCGTTCAGCAGGCCAAACAGCAGGCCTCCGGCGATGGTGATGGGCAGGATCGCCCCCAAGGGCAGACCGTCCCGCGCCAGAATCGCCGCCAGTACGCCGGAGAACGCCGCCACCGCTCCTGCCGACAGCTCGATCATACCGGCAATAATCAGATAGGCCTCGCCGATGCACAGCAGACCCACCAGCGATCCGGAGGTCAGGATATTCAGCATATTGCGATAGGAAAAAAAGTTGCTCTGCAGCTTTGTGAATACGATGCACATGATGATCCACACCGCTATCAGCACGAAGTAGTTGGAATCCACTACTTTTTTTGCGATCTCCTTCAAGGATTTGTCTTTCATTGTTGCGTCCCTCCGGCGTTATTTGTCATCATGGCCCACGCGATAACCGTCTCCTCGGTAGCCTCCGCGGCCGGCAACTCCTTGACGATACGCCCGCTCTTCATCACATATATCCTGTCACTGAGTCCGATGATCTCCGGCAGCTCTGACGACACGACGATCACCGAGATCCCCTGCGCCGCAATGTCCCGGATGATGCGGTAGATCTCCGCCTTGGCACCTACGTCGATGCCCTTCGTAGGCTCGTCCAGGATCAGGATCTCCGGATCCATCGCAAGCCAGCGTGCCAGCAGTGCCTTCTGCTGATTGCCGCCGCTGAGCTCCGCGATCTTCTTGTGAATGGAGCTGGTTTTCACCGTCAGCTTCTCACATTGCTCCCGGGCAAACTGATTTTCCTTCCGGCTGCTGAGAAACCACAGGTTTTTCAATTTCTTCAGACTGACGACGCTGATATTCTCCCGCACGCCCTGCTGGGAAAATATTCCCTGATCCTTCCGATCCTCGGTCAAAAAGGCAACGCCCTTTTTCACCGCCTGTCCCGGCGAGGTGAAACGCAGGCACTCACCGTTCAGCTCCAGCTGTCCGCCGCTGATCTCATCCGCGCCGAAAATGCCGCGCATCAGCTCCGTCCGTCCCGCGCCCACCAATCCATAAAAACCGATGACCTCGCCCCGGCGCAGGGTAAAGGAGGCGTCCTGAAAGCCCCTGCCGGAGTAGCCTGTTACCCGCAGGATGCAGTCCTCCGCCGGAGCGTTCCGCTTCAGCTCGCCAAACACCTTTTCCAACGGGCGGCCCACCATGCGCTGCACGATGGCCTCCTCGTCGGTCTCCGCCGTGACGGCGGTGTGTACCAGTTCGCCGTCCTTAAACACCACGATACGGTCCGAAAGACGGAAGACCTCGTTCATCCGGTGGGATACATACAGAATGATGATGTCCTGCTTCTTCAGCTTTTCCTCAATGATGTAAAACAGCTTTTCCGCTTCCGCCTCCGTCAGCGCCGTGGTGGGTTCGTCAAAGGCGATCAGCTTCGGACGGCGGGAATAGACCTTGATGATCTCCACCATCTGCTGCATCGCGGCAGAGAGGTTTTTCAGCTTCTCCGTCGGTGCAATGTCCAGTCCGAACTCCTCCAGCAGCGCCTTGGCCCTGGCATACAGCGTCTTGAAATCCACAAACGGCCCCTTCTTCGGCAGCGCACCCATAAAAATGTTTTCCGCCACCGTCAGCTCCGGCGCCATCTGCCGTTCCTGATAGATCAGCCCCACGCCTGCGCGGATCGCCTCGTAGGGGGAAGCAAAGTGCTTCTCCTCCCCGTTGATGCGGTAGGTTCCGGAGGAGGGCTGGTAATCTCCGCCCAGTATCTTCAGCAGCGTGGATTTCCCTGCGCCGTTTTCGCCTACCAGCGACAAAACCTGTCCGCTGTACGCCTTGAAGCTGATATGCTTCAGTGCCGCTACGCCGTGGAAGTTTTTACAAATATCTTCAAATTCCAGCCAACCGCTCAATCCTGATCCCTCCCCGCAATACCGGCAAACGTCTCTATGGCTTTCTGATCCGCGCTGAGAATGTCCCAGCAGGCCACGCGGTCGAAATAGCCCGCCTGCTCTACCCGGTGTACGCTGTCCGCAATATCCGTCCGCCGCACCGGAGGCAGCCCTTCCGCCGTATGCAATTCGATCCCCGGCACGACGCGCCCCACCGGCGGGATCGCCGCCAGCTCCCGTTCAAAGAAGCCGCCGGTATCACCGTCCATGCCGGTCACCTGTCTCAAATATGCCCGCCGCGCCGCATAGGCCGCCGGCGCAGCTTCGCTGACGGCTCGCGCCATGGCGTCCAGTTCAAAGGACAGCCCTGCCGGTGTGTAGGTATGCCGGTACAGCATCGGCTTGATAAAATCGGCCATCGCCCCGAGCCGCCTGTAATCCTGCCCCACCAGCGGTGCCAGAAACGGCGCGAACAGATCCATCGCCACTTTCATACCCCGGCTCCGAAAACCGCCGCACAGCACACGCACCACGCTTTCGATCCGCTGGCACTTCAGCCGCAGCAGCGTCTCCAGCGCCGGATCCGCAAAGATGTATTGTCCCGCGCAGTATTGGAGCAGTCCCAGCGGGTCTATACAATCCTCATCCGACATACGCGCCGCGATCCGCTGCGCAAGGTCATCCTGCACCTGACGCGGCAGCCCGTTTTCCGCCAGCCAATCGCGGCACTCCCCGCAGGCGCAGCCAAACAGCGCCTCCGCGCCCACGGTCAGAGAGGGGTACCGGATGCGGTCCAAAAACATGCCGTCAAAGGCACATCCCGCAAAATCACGGTCGTATTTCTCCAGCAGGCGCTGCGCCAGCCCCGCCTGCGAGGGGCAGCAGAAATCAAATGTCTCGTCTCCGTCAAATACCCGCGCGCCCAAAGGCGCGCCGGTCAACAGACCGGTCTGGCGGCGCAGGCCCTCCCGCAGCGTATGCTCGGAGAACACGGGAAACCACAGCCACAGCTCTGCGCCGCGGCGGTGCAGCGCTTCCCCCAGCTCCCGATACAGCGCCGGGTCCTCCGACCATCCCACGATCACAGCCTGTACCGGTACGTTCCGCAGTCTGCGAAGAATATCCTCCGCGGCAACGCCACGCCCTGCCGCGCCGCCGGTAAACGCCTGATAGTATAAGCCCATCCCCGCTCACGCCTCCTTTTCCAGCAACCGGGCCGCGGCCAGCGCCGCACCCTCCTCCGGCGTATACAGCGGAGAGTTCGCCACGCAGCCGGGGATCGCCTGCCGCACCTGCCGAAGGAAGGGCTGCAGTAAAAAGTCCCTGACCTGAAATACGCCGCCGGAATAGGAGATGTGTACCGGCTCCTGAAAGCACAGCTTCCGGTACACCGCCGCTGCCGTCTCACACAAGTGGCCGGCCGCCTTTCGGTACAGCGCGGCGGCGCTGTTGTCTCCGGCCTGAGCGGCCGCCAGCAGCAGCTCCTGCGTTTTTGCCAGCTCCGCCCGGTTTCCCGCGCAGCGCCGCGCATAATAGTCGATCACATCCGTATCCCGCCGCAGTCCCAGTCCTTCCCGAAAGATCTCATAAAACGCCGTGCGGGGTGCGCGGCCGTCCATCTGCCGGGCAAACAGCGCAAACGACTCACGCCCCAGCCATACGCCGGAGCCCTCATCCGAAAAATCATGGTGCCATCCGCCGCTGCGGGCGGCATGCCCTTCCTCGTCTTCTCCATAGGCGATGGCTCCGGTTCCGGCTACCACATTGATACCGGCCTTCAGTCCAAACGCACCGGCAAAGCCCACATAGCAGTCGTTCTCACACCGCACCGCGCCATTGGGAAACAGCTGCCGCGTCCGCGCCGATACGGCGGCGTCCAGCTCCGGATACTCGCCGAAGCAGGGAATGCCGATGCATACGGCGGCCACGCGCTCCGCCGTCACACCCAGCTGTGTCAACGCGGCCAGCAGACCGGCGGCATAGCCCTCTACGCCGTACTCCGCGGGATCGATGCTGCCCACGCGGCACGTTCGCGTCTCTTTTCCATCCACAGTGCGCAGCAGAACTGCCGTCTTACTGCCGCCGCCATCTATCCCTGCGATCCATCTCATAGCTTCTCTCCGCGCAACTTCTCATATCCTGTGTTATCTTGTATTATCCTGTATTTGATAATACTGTTTTTGGAGAAAAATGTCAATACTCATCTGCTGCCGGCAACGCCAAAAGGAGGAAATGATTTCTGTGCAAAACTACCAAACCGCCTTACCGGAAGCGGAAAAATGAAATCCAGCGCGCATTTACGCCCCAAAACAGGCAAAAAACTATGCAAACGCCCCTGCTTCTGCTATTATAGAAGAAACGGGGGTGTTTACACGGAAGGCTGGAGAAAAGACGCACGGCATGAGCCAATCATCGTAGATTTGGAGGCGCTGGTGCCAAAGGAGCATCTGCTGCGCAAAATAGAGAGAGTTATGGACTATGAGTGGCTGTATGAGCGGCTGGACCCGTACTACTGCCATGACAATGGCCGTCCCGGCACAGATCCGGTTGTGCTGGTCAAGATGGTACTCATTCAGCATTTGTTTGGGATACCGTCTCTGCGGCAGACTTACCGGGAAATTCAGGTGAATAATGCTTACCGTTGGTTTCTTGGGTATGGATTGCTGGATAATATCCCCCACTTTGCGACGGTGAGCTATGCCTTCTGCCAGCGCTTCCCGGATGAGCTGACCAGTGAGATATTTGAGCAGATGCTGATCAACAGTCTGAGAACGTATCGGATGTTGGAAAAGTACATGAATAAGCAGTAAACAGAGAAGGCCATCGGCAAATAACCGATGGCCTTCTACTTCTCTCTGCGTCCAAAGACAGATAAAATGCCATCTGCCCTTTTCGCCCATTCAGCCTTTTGCAGAAGTATAACCATCCGATCTTCTATACCGATTTGCAAAAAGGAGTGTGTACATATGAAAACACTGATCTAGGCATCCACTTTGAACGCATTGATGCTGGGTAATTTTGATGAGACCGTCAGCGTGAAGGACTTTCTTCACCACGCCGATACCGGTATCGGTACCTGCGCCGGGCTGGACGGCGATGCCGTCTTTGAGGACGGCGTGGCCTACAAGGCTACCGCAGACGGCAAGGTCGTTGTCATGAAGCCGGAGGACGGCGTAGCCTTCGGCACGGTGGCCAAGTTCGATGAGAGCGTTCCCGCCGTGGAGCTGCGGGGTATCGCGGACATCGAAGCCATGAAGAAAGCGTTAGCACCTTATGTGGAGGGCAACCAAAACATCTTTTACATGATCAAGGCCACCGGCGAGTTCAAGACCATGCACGTCCGCAGCTGCTTTGCCAGCCAGAAGCCCTATCCCACCCTGTCTGAGGTGGCCAAGGACCAGCGGGAGTTCCACTTCGCCAACACCTACGGCACCGTTATCGCCGTCTGGTGTCCCCGGTATGTGAACGGCATCAACCTGCCGGGCTGGCACTTCCACTACCTCAGCGGCGACAAGACCCAGGGCGGCCACATTTTGGGCCTGTCCGCCGATCACCTGACACTAAAGATCAACCAGATCGAACGCTTCGACCTGACACTGCCCCGCAATCCGGAGTTTGCCCAGCGCGACCTGTGCGAGGATCTGAGCGCCAAAACCGCCGCCGTAGAGGGTGTGAAGAAGTAAAGCGGTATTTCTTTCCTCAAATATATCCATACGAAAAGGACTGGCATGCGAACGCGTGCCAGTCCTTTTTGTGTACAGCATCTTCTTTCAGCGGCACAGTCGTTGCTGTTTGTGCTAACGGTCATGTACGATCGTACTCATCGTGTGCGCTTACGCTTAGAACGGCACACCGCTGCCGCGGCCAACAGCGTTCCGGATGCTACTGCCGTTCTTGCATTTCTTTGGCAAGGAGTTGCTATTTGCCGCGCATCTTCGTCAAGAGAATATATGCATGATCGTTTTTGGACAGGGCGCATCGCAGAACACGTTGCGGTGGGGCAGAACTTGTGCTATACTTGGAGCATAATTGGCAAGGAGGGGGACTTATGAGGAGAATTATCTGTATCATTTTAGCCTTTACCATAACACTGCTGTGCGGCTGCGGCAGTAAAAGCGGCGGAGATGACGCACAGGACGGCGGAAACACGCAGCAGGAAGAATTCGTCATTACGCCCATGGCGTCCGGGCTGGAGCTGGAGTCATATAGCTGTGCGGATTTCTCTATGAGCGTTCCGGAGGGCTGGATGGTGGAGGCGGCCACGTCCAACGCGGGTATGTACCACGCTTTGCGGGCTTATGACCCCGCGTGCATGGTAAATCAGATTTTGTATATCTTAAAGGCAGAGCCGCTGTTTGCGGATGACTTCCTGAAGCAGAATTATACATACTGGAACGCTGCCTACGCAGCGTTCCCCGTAATGGCAGAGGAGTCCGTGAAGGGTTACTTCGACGTGCTGCCGCAGTATCTGTCGGCGGTTGCCGCAGAGCCGTTTTACAGCAGCCTCCACTTCCCGCAGTATGAGGATTTCACGGTGACAGAGACCTTTGACGCGACCGGTTCTTTGGGTGGAACAGCCGGCGTGCTGCGTGCGGAGTTTACGCAGGACGGCGTCGAGGCGGAGGGTATGTGCTCGGTGGAGCTTGTGCCCTTCCCCATCCCCGGCCTTGGCGGGTACTACATGGCGTACAGCACCACCATCGTCTCCGCTGAAAAGGGGATGTTCCAGAACTGGGAGGACATCCTGACACGGAGCTTGGGCAGCCTGGACTATTCCGGCAGCTATACCTCCTCCGCCATGGCGCAGAGCGACGCGGCGATGCGGCAATCCCAGCAGTTGAGCCAATCCGCCAATGAGATGCAGGATGCCATCATGTCCTCATGGGAAAGCCGGAATACCAGTCAGGACATCATCAGCCAGAAGCAGAGCGACGCCACCATGGGCTTTGAGCGGGTGATGGACACGGAGACCGGCGAGATTTATCAGACGGACAACGGCTTTACCGACTGGTATGACGGGGAGAGGTATACGGCTATCACGGACGACCAGTACACGGAGGCCGTTGTGGGTCGGTTCTCGTGGAAGTAAGGAGGACATTTACATGAAGAAGATTTTTGTGTTGTTGCTGGCCACAGCAATGATTTTCGCACTGGCCGCCTGCGGCGCAACGCCCAATGGGACAGACAATAACAACACACAGGACGGCCATCAGGCCGAGACGCCCGACGCGTCTTATGAAGCACCTCAAATCACCGAACTGTATAACGAGGACTTCGACTACACCGATGGCATCGGCAACAGCGGCCACTATACCTACCGTGTGCCCCAAATCGAGGCGGACACACAGGGCGCGGAGGCCATCAACAAGGCAATCTCCGATGCGTACACCCCTATCGTGAATGGCGTGCTTGAAGATGTCTCGGATAAGGTCAGCCTGTCCTGCTTCTATGTGGCATGGGAGTCATATCAGTATGAGAATATCCTGTCGCTGGTCGTCTCCTGCGGATGGGATGCCGATGTGAACGAATACAATGTCTATCTGTATGACATCGCCAGCGGCCAGCAGCTCACCACAGCGGGCTTGCTGAAGGCACTGGATGTGGATGAGACAGTCTTCTTGGAGGCGGTACGCCGCGCTGCCGCTGCAAAGTTCGACACACAGTATGGAGCAATTGCGGGCGGTGATACGGATGAGTTCCTGACGGAACGCCGCGATTGGACGCTGTCCGATGAGAACATCAACATGGACGTCCGCACATACGCTGATAATGACGGAAAGCTCCACGTGGTCTTGCCCATCGGCTCTATCGCCGGTGCAGATTCTTATGAGCAGGTACTGTCGCTGGATGACATCGGCGAGTAAACACAGCTCTCCCGACACCTGAAACAAAAAAGCGCTCCTGCGAGGTCGATCCTCGCAGGAGCGCTTTTCCTATACCGGCAGCCTCAGACCCGAAGTTTTGAGCGGAGAGCTTGGCAGCGTAACATACTCCAGCGAGCCAGTTGCAGCCACACGAGTGCCGACGGATGCAGCCTTACAGCCGGAAGCACTTTTTCAGCGCCGTATACTCGCCCAGCACCAGCAGCGTCAGGCTGCTGTCCAGCACGGTTTCCGGCGAGATGGTCACATCGGTTTTGTCGCTTCGCTTCACGCCGAGGATATTGACGCCATACTTTCGGCGGATATCCAGCTCACCGATGCTGTGCCCCTGCCAGCTGTCCGGGACGGCAACCTCGATAATGGCGTGCTTCTCGTCCAACTCTATGTAATCGAAGATGTGGTCGGCGGTGTACCGGATGGCCGCCCACTTCGCCAGCTGCTTTTCCGGGTATGTCACCGCGTCCGCGCCGTTGCGCAGCAGAAATTTTGCCTGTACATCCCGTTCGGCGCGGGACACCACATATTTCGCCCCAAGCTCCTTGAGCAGCGACGTCGTTTCCAGCGAGTTCTGGAAGTCTCCGCTGATGGTAACGTAGCAGACATCATAGTTTCCAACGCCCAGCGAGCGCAGAAAATCCACGCGGGTGCTGTCACCGATCTGCGCGTTGGTGACAAAGGGCATACACTCGTTGACGCGCTCCTCGTCCCGGTCCACCGCCATGACCTGATGCCCCAGCTCGCTCAGCTGCATGGCAAGGTGCCGCCCGAAGCGGCCGAGTCCGATCAATAATACGTTTTTCATCGTGCGCTCCTTTCAGCCTACGGTGATCATTTCCTTCGGATACCGGGCATAGGTCAGATCATGCCCGGAGAAAGCGGCGTAGATCAGGGTAAGTCCCCCGACACGCCCGAAGAACATCAGCAGAATGAGAATGCTCTGCGACAGCGTACCCAACTGCGGCGTCAGCCCCAGTGTCAGCCCTACCGTTCCGGCAGCGGATGCCGTTTCATAGAGACAGGCACCGAGCGGCAGGTTCTCCGCCGCGCTGATGACCGCCGCACCCGCGAAGGTCAGTCCCAGATACAGCAGCAGGATGGCGGCGGCGTTCCGTACAGCGGAGGGCTCCAGCCTGCGCTTAAAAAGCTGTGGGTCCTCCCGCCTTCGGAAGGCAGCGACCGCGTTGGCGGCCAGCACAGCCAGCGTCGTCACCTTCATGCCGCCCGCGGTGGAGCCGGGCGCGCCGCCGGTCAGCATCAGCAAAATCGTGACCGCCTGTGAGGTGTCGCTCATTTTCGTCAGGTCTGCGGTGTTGTAGCCCGCCGTTCGCGGCGTGACCGCCTGAAAGAGCGACGCCAGAACACGCTGTCCTGCGGGAAGCTCTGCAAAGTCTGTCAGGAAGAAGAGCAATGCCGGAAGCGCGATCAGGATGGCAGTTGCGCTCAGAATGACCTTGCTCTGCATCCGGTACCGCCGCAGGTGCAGCCGGTGGGTGCAGACGTCGTCCCACGTCAGAAAGCCGATACCGCCCACGATGATCAGCAGCATAATGACGATGTTGACCAGCGGGTCGGATATGTACGCCGTCAATGAAGGGTAGAGCGTATCCGCCCGCCCCAGAATATCAAAGCCCGCGTTGCAGAAGGCGGAAACGGAGTGAAATATTGCCATCCACACGCCCCGCAGTCCATAGTCCCGGCAGAACGCCGGCAGCAGCGCAAGAGCGCCGACCAATTCCACAAAGAACGTTCCCTTGAGAATAAACCGCGTCAGGCGCACGATGCCGCCCACCACCGGAGCGGAAATGGCATCCTGCATGGCACTGCGCTCCTTCAGCGAGATATTCTTGCCGGAGAGCATCAAAAACGTTACAGCCGCCGTGATGACGCCTAAGCCGCCGATTTGGATCAGCAGCAGGATGACGGTCTGACCGAAGCCGGACCAATAACTGCCGGTGTCCTGCACCACCAGCCCCGTTACGCAGACGGCGGAGGTGGAGGTAAACAACGCCTCGTGAAACGGCGTCCATGTGTGGCTTGCGGTGGCGATAGGCAGCATCAACACCAGTGCGCCCAGCAGGATGACGCCCGCAAAGCCGAGGATCATGATCTGGAAGGATGTCAGATGGTGTTTCAGATGAAAACCGGCTTCTGTCACGGGACTCACCTCCTAAAATCAACTGCGTTCCCAATTTCGCGTATAGTATAGCACGGTTTTCGCGTTTCGGCTATGCACATTTTGTTAAGATTTCGGCTCAGAACGACCGAGAACAACTGTGAACCTTTCTTTAATTTTTACAGAAATCATTGCAATTTCTTTACGTTTACAGTATGATATGCTGCGCGCCAATATTTTGACAAATTTCGCAGACTTTTCTCCGAGAAAAAGTCTGCTGCGGGAGATATATATGCTGAAAACAAAATCCAATGAGATAACAGACACCCATCAGGCGCCTTGCGAGGCGCCTGAAACGGCGGAGGCCCTCCGCCGCAGCATGTGGCAGGCGTGGCTCCGCAGCCTGCTGCTGTTCTGCGGCGCCAGCGTCTATGTGGAGCTGTGCCTGCACCTGTGCGTCTACCGATCGCTGGACAGGCGGGCGGTCTATCTGGTGCTGTTCGGACTGCTGGGCGGCACGGTCTGCACGCTGCTGACCACGCACCTGCCCAAGATCGCCCGGCAGATCGTGGGCGTGCTTCTGGTCGCCGTGCAGGTGCTGTTTGCCGAGGTGCAGCTGATGTACCACGCCATTTTCGGCAACTTCATGCCCATCAGTCAGGTGAGCATGGGCGGGAACGTCATCACCAATTTCGACTCGCAGATCCTGTACAGCATCGGCAAGAACATCGTTCCCATCCTTCTGCTGCTGGTGCCTCTGATCGTGACGATCCTCTGCCTTGCTCTGCGCAAGCTCCGGGTGCTGACCGTGCGGCTCAAGTGGAGGCAGGCGCTGGCGACGCTGGGCATCCTGCTGACGCTGCTGCTGGCCACCACGGGCATTATGTACGCCGGGCGGGACAAGTCGTTCTCCGTCTACAAGACCTTCACCAACGTGAACACCTCTACCGACAGCAGCTATAAGAGCGTGGGCATGCTGGCCACCACGGTGCAGGAGCTTCGCTACATGGTCTTTGGCAGCAGCGGCAGCGTCATCATCACGCCGTCCTCGCTGGGTACAGACACCAGACGGCTCTACAGCAGCAATTCCTACAATGTGATCGAGAGCATCGACTTTGCAAAGCTGGCGGAGTCTGCGGATAACATCATGTGCAGGACCACGGATGAGTATCTGGCGCAGGTGGTCCCCACCCGGAAGAACAACTACACCGGGCTTTTGCAGGACTACAACCTGATCACCATCTGCGCCGAGAGCTTCTGCCCCTGGTTCATCAGCGAGGAGCTGACGCCCACCCTGTACAAGCTGTCCCACACGGGCATCATCTTTGAAAACTACTACGGCACGTTCCAATCCGTCACCACCAACGGTGAGTACACCATGTGCATGGGGCTGTATCCGGATATGTCCCGCACTAAGACCGATTCCAGCTTCAACGTGGCGGGCACCAACTATCTGCCCTTCTGCCTGGGCAACGCCCTAACGGAGAAGGGATACCAGACCTGGGGCTATCACGACTATATCGGCGATTTCTACAACCGGAACATCACCCACGCCAACATGGGCTATACCTTCAAGGCGGCGGACTCCGGGCTGGATATAAAGATCGACTGGCCCTCCTCCGATCTGGAGATGATGGAGGCCTCCGTGGACGACTACCTCAACAGTAAGACACCTTTCCATGCCTACTACATGACCTTCAGCGGCCACTATCAGTACAACTGGGACAACGCCATGAGCGCCAAGAACCACGACGCGGTGAAGGATCTGCCCTATTCCGAGCCGGTGAAGGCGTATATCGCCTGCAATCTGGAGCTGGAAAACGCGCTGACCTACCTGCTGCAGCGGCTGGAGCAGGCGGGCGTGGCCGATAAGACCTGCATCGTACTGACCAATGACCACTATCCCTACGGTCTGACGGAGGATGAGTACAACGAGCTGGCGGGGCAGGAGATGGATCTCACCTTTGAGAAGTACCGCAACAGCTTCATCTGCTATGTGCCCGGCCTGTCCGAGAATATCGTGGTGGACGAGTACTGCTCCACGGCGGACATCCTGCCCACGCTGCTAAACCTGTTCGGCGTGGACTACGACTCCCGGCTGCTGGCGGGCACCGACGTGCTGTCCAACGGTGTACATATGGCGGTGCTGTCGGACAAGTCCTTCCTGACAAAGACCTTCCGCTATGACGCCGGCACGGAGACGGTGATCCCCGCCGACGAGAGCATCGTTATTTCTGACGAGCAGCTGGAGGCCTACCGGCTGTATGTGGACAATAAGTTCCAGATGTCCAGCAACATCGTCAACAGTGACTACTACGCCCATGTTTTCGGCAAGGCGTCCAGCGGCGGCACGCTGGAGGATACGGTGGTGTTTACGGACATCACAGGCATTTTCAACCAGGCCAGCGTCCTCTATATGTACCGCAACGGATATATAGACCCGGAAACGCCGGACACCTTCGGCGGAAAGGCCACGGCAAAGGTGGGCGAATTCGTGGATGTGCTGTACCGCATCTCCCAAAGGCCGGAGACGGACAACACCGCCTTGCCGCCCGATTATGAAACCGAGGAATTCAACAGCTCCGCCTGCCCCTACTACAACGCCGTGTGCTGGGCGTATCAAACAGGGCTGCTCCGTCAGGGCGATCTGCATACGGCCTATGATGACGACATGGATTATCAGACGGCCTGTCTGCTGATCTATCGCTACGCCGCCATGTCCGGCGTCGACACCCGTGTAGATCAGGAGCTGCTGCGGCAGACCATGTGGGAAAATCCCCGGCTCAGCGGCGAGGCCGTCAAGGCCATGCTGTGGTGTGACGATCGGGATATCACCACCCGCGACAGCGGACTGAGTGAGCTGCTGGCGGCCTATGACACCCATATCAGCCGCTATCAGATGACCTCGTTCCTGTTCTATCTGTGTACCTATGAGCTGAATTCGCGAAACGAAGCATAATGCAGCGTTTTGCTTTCATAGACAATGCAAAACGTTTTTTGCCCGCGCGTGACGTTGGCACCCTTGCTTTTTGACAGGACGTAGAATATACTGAAAGCAAAAAGTCGAGGTATGCACATGAACCTGTTGATGACATTGGATCGGAACTATGTTCCGCAGCTAAATGTAATGCTGTTCTCCGCGCTGCATAGTGACAGCGCCGCGCATTTTGACGTGTACCTGCTGCATGACGAGGGACTGTCAGAGGAGGATGTGGCGGGAACGCGAGTACTGCTGGGACAGCGGGGCGAACTGCACCTGATACGAGTGAACGAGGACGGTCTGGCGGACGCGCCGACCTCCGACCGCTACCCGAAAACCATTTACTATCGTATTTTTGCGGCCAAATATCTGCCGGACACGCTGGATCGGGTGCTGTATCTCGACCCGGACATCGTGGTGCGCCAGAGCCTGCGGGAGCTGTATGAGATGCCGATGGGCACGGCGTTCTTCGCCGCAGCCACCCACATCCGCGGCTTTCTGCACCGTTTCAATGAGCTGCGTCTGGACATGGACGAGGACAGCCCCTATATCAACTCCGGCGTCATGCTGATGAATTTGCAGGCACTGCGGGCAGAACAGAATACGCAGGCGGTATTCGACTACATGGACGCTCACAAGGGGCGGCTCATGCTGCCGGATCAGGACATTATCAGTGCCCTGTACGGCCAGCGCATCCTACCGCTGGATCCCATCCGCTACAACATGACGGAAAAGCTGTTTGCCCTCCACCGGCACAACGGGGACGGTATGACGCTGGAGGACGTGCGGCAGCAGTCCGCGGTCATCCACTACTGTGGGCGGAACAAGCCCTGGAAGCCTGGATATATGGGGGAATTGAACGTGTTTTATAATGAAGCAGTCTCTCAAATGTCAGAGAACGGTCATCATTGAATTATTTTTGTATCATATATGGCAATAAAGTGCGGCAGTTCAGCAACTGAACTGCCGCACTTTTGCATCACCCCACGCGGCGTCGAAGCTGATGGCACAGACCTTCTGGCTGCGCTCCACAGAGTAGATGGGCAGCTGCCGAGTCGTGGCCGCAGCGCTGACAGATGCTGGGTAGTTCACCGCGTAAAAAATGGCCGCAGCGGCCAGCAGCGCCGCACCGCCCACCATGTACCAGCGCCGCAGGAGGAGTATTTTGACCTTGCTCATAAAACGTGCGCCCCTTTCTGTTTTTTGCCCTATCCTATGCCGCTCCCGGCGGAAATATATCCCGCGGCGGCGCCTCGCAGCCTGCCGGCTGCGCAGGGAAAAGGACCGCCTGTTTGAAACGAGACGGTCCTTTGTATGGAGGGGGCGGGGCACAAGGAGTAAGCGCCGCCGCGGAGGAAGATAACTTATTTACGCAGGAACAGGTCGATCTTAGACTTGGCGCGGGCCTTGACGCTGGCTTTACCGGCCTTGACCATCTCGTAGTAGTCGCCATTGGCAGAGCCGCTGAGCAACCCTTCCACATAGGCCATGCGGATCTCCGTGGCAACATTGATCTTGCGAATTCCGATCTCAATAGCGGTCTGGATCATATCGTCAGGGATACCGGAACCACCGTGCAGCACAAGGGGCACATCGGTGACGTCACGTACCTCCTGCAGGCGCTGGAAATCCAGATTGGGACGGCCCTTATACAGGCCATGTGCATTGCCGATACCCACAGCCAGTGCGTCCACCTTGACCGCGGCGGTAAAATCGATCACATCCTGCACGCGGACCAGGAACGGCTTGGAGTCATCGTGGGAAATGTTGTCCTCAGAGCCGAGGATCGCGCCCAGCTCCGCCTCCACAGAGGCGCCGGCAGCGTTGGCGATGCGGACGACCTCCTGCGTAACGGCGATGTTGTCCTCGAAGGACAGCTTGGATCCGTCGATCATCACGGAGGTAAAACCGGCGCACAGGGCTTTCACGACCTGCTCCACGCTCTGCCCGTGATCCAGGTGCAGCACCACAGGGGTCTTCATATCCTTGGCCAGCGTGCGAACTGTGGCGGCCAGGCTCTCCAGCTTGCCGTCCTTGATGGCTGCCTGACCGACTGCGATGATAGCGGGACAGTTCTCCTCCTCCACAGTCTCCAGAATAGCCTGGGTGATCTCCATCGTGTCAATATTAAAGGCGGGAATGGCGATCTTCTTTTCCTCTGCATAGGGGAGGATCTCACGCATCGTAACAAGAGACATATTTCATTACATCCTTTCGTTGCTTTATAAGATATCTACTGTAATGCTTCCGCCGTTGAGGACTTCCTCGATCCGTCCGGCATCGGGGACCACTGTGTGGCCGCCCAGACTCTCGCAGGTAAGGCTGGCAAATACATTGGAAAACTTTACCGCATCGGGGAGGGACATACCGCGGCCCAGACAGTACAGGATCGCACCGTGGAAGTTGTCACCGGCCCCGGTCGTATCCAGCACCTTCACAGCCGGCGCCGACACATGGTACATCGTTTGGCCGTCATAGGCATAGGTGCCGCGCTCCGCAGCCGTAACGCAGGCGATCTTCGCCCCGCGCGCCGCATAATAGCGGCAGGCATCCGGCTCGCTCATGTGTAGGGTGCGCTCTACTGTTTTGTTATCGGGAATGAAAATATCCGTATAGGGCAGCAGCATATCCGTATTCTCACGGGACAGATTTCCGGAATCTATGGACACGATGGCATTCGTGTTCTCCTTGCAGTAACGGCAGATATCCAGCATGAGCTGGGGCCGCATCACGCCGAGATGCACATAGCGGGTATGATGAAACACCTCTTTGTCCAGCATATCAAACGTCAGCCGGTCAATGCAGCCGCCGTAGCAGCTGAGGCAGCGCTTACCGTTTTCCTCCACCTGGACGAGACTGGTGGAAGATGCCTGGCCGGGGAAGGTGAACAGCTTGGCGTAGGCGAAATTCTGCCGTGCCAGAAATGCCTCTACAAAATGGCTGGTATCATCATCGCCCAAAGCGGTGATAACACCGGTAACACCGTGAAGACTCTGGTGCGCGGCACCGGCAATGGCCGACACGCCACCGCAGGTGATCTCCAGCTGGCGGGCCGCGATGCGCTGATCGCTGGCGGGAGGTGCCTCCACCAGCATCAGGATATCTTTTGTGCTGGAGCCGATAAACAGGCAGTCCAACTCTTTCATATGCAATAGCCCTCCTGTCTGATTTGCCCTGTGATATATTCGATCGGATCTGTGACCGGGGATAAGACATAATCGGAACTTGTAACGCAAGTATATGCCATTTCTCCGCATATGTCAACAGATTTTTGCAACTTTTACACGAATGAAAAATTTTATCATTTTCATGTAAATTTACATTTTACATTTTGAAAACAAGATGCAATTGCGATTGACAAACTCTGCACAGCGTGTATATAATAGGGCATATACGACATGATCGCCGTGCATTCTGTGTACCTGAAAGGGGGAGGTCGCTTGTCTACGATGAAAGATGTCGCGCGGGTCGCCGGCGTCAGTATTGCCACCGTTTCCCGCGTATTGGCCGGTACCGCCGCCGTGACGGACAGCACGCAGAAAAAAGTGCTGGCAGCCATGGAGGAATTACAGTACCGCACGGCCGCCCCCGTCCGGCCCGTGATCCGGAAGGAGAGCCAACTCACCGCCGTATGCATGGAAAATCTCACATCGCCGTATTGCATCGACCTGCTGCGCGGCGTCGAGGACGTGCTGAGCATCAGCAACTGCTCCCCCCTGCTGTTCAACCTGGATAACGATGACCGGGCGTTCGCAGAGCTGACCCAGGCGCTGCTGTCATTTCGGGTCGCCAGCGTACTGTTTATCGGCTGTGGCGATATTCTTTCCAGGGCCGACCTGGAACAGTTCCCGGAGCTGCCCGCAGTCATTCTGGCGGAGAATACGCCGTCCGTGCCCATGCCTTTCCCGGTCGTTGCCTGCGACGCTGCCGCCTCCGGCGCTTTGGCCGCGGAGACACTGCCGACGGCGGGCGGAACGGTGCTGTACATTCCCTCCGTGGGGTGCACAGCACCGGAGGAAGACCCGGTATTTCAGGAATTTGAACGGGCGGTGGCAGCACAAAACGGCATGACGGTCCGCCTTTCCGCCGAGATACGTCAGCTGCGGGAGCAGCTCCCCGGACTGCTGCGTGGAACAGAATGCCCCCGTGCCGCGTTCGTGCAGGACAACGAGACTGCGGTAGAGCTGCTGCATCTGCTGCGCCGCGAGGAGCTGCGGGTGCCGGAGGATATCGAGATCCTTTGCCAACAGAACACAAAGCTGGCAAAGCTGGCCGACCCGGCACTGTCGGTGCTGGCGCCCACCGGGTACCAGGTAGGGATGGTCGGTGCAAAATGCCTGATGGATCATCTGGACCGTGGGGACACACTGGCGCCGCTGCAGCTTGTGGCCCCCAAGCTGGTGAAGAGAGGTTCTATAAAATGAGTGCCTGTGATATTCTTGTGATCGCCAATCTGAATATGGACCTGATCCTGGAGCAAAAGAACTCTCAACAGACCAGCCGCAAGCGCTACGCGGACTCCTTCACGCTTTCGCCCGGCGGAAACGGCTACAATGAAGCGGTGGCTGCCGCGCGGATGGGCGCTACGGTGGCGCTGGCCGGCATGATCGGCAGTGACTCCTTCGGCGCGCAGCTGAAGGCATCGCTGAACGAGGAGATCACCGACAGCCAGCTGGTACGGGTCGTACCCGGCAGCAGCGGCCTATCCCTGATCCTGTCCTCTGCCGGACAGGAGAATATTTATTGGGACATCGTGGGTGCCAATGCCTGTCTGGACGAGGAATATATCCGCGGATTGGAATCCCATATCGCCAAGGTCAAGCTGCTGGTGGTGGGCTTCGGCGTACCGTATGCATCCACGGTGCTTGCCATCCGTTTGGCGCAGAAGCACGGCACCGCCGTAATGCTGGTGGCCTATCAGTCCCGGCCCCTCAGTGACGAGCTGCTGTCCATGGTAGATATTCTTGTGCTGGACTCCCGCGAGGCACTGCCTCTGGCAGACATGGAGGTGACCAATCTCAAAAGTGCCCGCATCGCAGCTGGTATGCTGCTGAAGCGGGGCGTCCGCCAGGCCGTGCTGCTGCACATGAAATCGCGCTTTCTGCTGGCGGCTACCAACGGCGGCTTTACCTCGCTGGAAGCACCGAAGGATTTTCACATGACGGACGCCTCCGCTATGGACGACACACTTTCCGGCGTGTTCGGCGCCTGCTGGATCAAGGGGCTTGACGTGGAGCAGGCCGCCGAGATCGCCTACGATGCCGCAAATCTGTGCGGCAGCCGGTTCGGCGCGCATTTTTCCATCCCCACCAGCGAAGAGCTGGCACAGCTGATCCGCTGAGGCGGTTTTGCCACTGCAACGAAGGCGAAGCCTTTGCCATATTTCATACTCAGGAGGAAAACCACATGGATTTCATCAAGAGAGACGACATCAAGAAAAACGCTCTGCCTGGCCGAGTCGTACAGAACGCCGTAGGGCACAACTCCGCTGTGCTCAGCGAAAAGATGACGGTCAGCTTTTGCCATTACTCCGCCGAAAGCGGTCCCATGGAACCCCACAACCACGCCGAGGAATCGGTGGTGGTGCTGTCCTGCAAGGATGCCTATGTGAAGTGGGGCAGCGGCAAGGACTCTCTGGAGCACACGGTGGAGCTGCACGAGGGCGACCTGATGCACTTCCCTCCCCTGGAGTGGCACGTGTTCGGCTACAAAGAGGGCGGCTATCTGGACGCCCTGTGCATCTACGGCCAGGTGACGAACATCCGCCCTGAGGAAATTCAGGCAGAGACCGTCTGAGGAGGAAGCGCCATGAGAGCCGTACAACACCAACCTATCTCCCTGCTGGACAGCTGGCCCGCACCGGATACCGATGCCGTGCACCATGCACTGCGGGAGGAGCTGCGCCGCTTTGACCGAAAGGTCGTCGTTCTGGATGACGACCCCACCGGCGTGCAAACCGTCCATGACGTCAGTGTATATACCGATTGGACGGAGGAGACCTTCCGCGCCGGCCTGGAGAGCAACGATCGGCTGTTCTTTGTACTGACCAACTCCCGCAGCTTCTCCGCGGGGGAGACGACCCGCGTCCATCGTGAGATCGCCGAGCACCTGGCTGCCGCGTCTCAAAAAACGGGAGTGCCCTTTGTCCTCATCAGCCGCAGCGATTCCACGCTTCGCGGGCACTTCCCTCTGGAAACGGAAACTCTTCGTACAGAGCTGGAAGCGCTGCTGCCGGAGCGCTATGACGGCGAGATACTCCTGCCGTTTTTCCTGGAGGGCGGCAGATATACCATCGACAACGTACACTATGTCCGTGAAGGTGACACGCTGGTGCCTGCCGGCGAGACGGAATTTGCCCGGGACACCACTTTCGCCTATCGCGCCTCCGACCTGACGGAATGGTGCCAGGAAAAAACCGACGGCGCCTACCCTGCGGAGCAAGTGGTGTCCATCTCGCTTGACGAGCTGCGCCGCCGCGACTATGACGCCGTCTGCGAAAAGCTGATGGGCGTTTCCGGCTTCAACAAAGTGGTGGTCAACGCCGTATGCTATGACGATGTAGCGGTGTTCGTTACCGCCTATCTGCGCGCGGCAGCCCGGGGTAAGGTATTTATGTTCCGTGGCTCGGCAGCCGTGGTCAAAGTTCTGGGCGCAGTGAGCGATCAGCCTCTGCTGCAGCGGGAGGATCTTATGTGCGCCGATCAGCGGAACGGCGGCATCATTATCGTCGGCTCCCATGTCCGCAAAACCACAATGCAGCTGGAAGCACTGCAAAAGGGCTGCCCGGAGATCGAATACATCTGTTTTGATGTGAACACCGTATTTGACGACGCCGCGTTGGCGGCGGAGCGTCGACGTATTCTGGACCGTACCAACACACTGTTGGCAGACGGCACGACCGTGGCGGTATACACCAGCCGTATGGTCCTGCGCTCTGAGGATGACCAGCGGGAAAAAAATCTGGCGATCAGTGTGAAGATCTCGGATGCGCTCACATCACTGGTTGCCGACCTGACAGTGCGGCCTGCCTTTGTGCTGGCCAAAGGAGGCATTACCTCCAGCGATGTAGGCGTAAAGGCGCTGCGGGTACACTGTGCGCGGGTCCGGGGCCAGATCGCCCCCGGCGTTCCCGTTTGGGAGACCGGTGAGGAGAGCACCTTCCCGCACACGCCCTATATCATCTTCCCCGGTAATGTGGGCACAGAGGGTACTCTGTGCCAGGTGGTACAGACATTGCTCAAAAAGTGATGTGCCGCCCACAATATACGAAAACCAAGCAAAGCAAAAGAAAGAACGGATGTCTACAGAAAGGCATCCGTTCTTTTTGCTGTGGCAGGCCCGGGACGGATGACCGTCCAGGGCCTGCTGGCATAAACGGAACAGGAAAGCTGCGCCGTTTGTCTTCAGTTCTCCTCAGCAGCCGCAGCCTTGGCGGCCTTGCGCTTCTTGATTGCCGCGCTGATCGCGGGGGACACCAGAGACGCAATGGCCAGCACGATGAAGATAATGGCAATGGGGTGCTGCCAAATCGTCTCGGAGGACCCCAGCAGGTCAATACTGCGGCGGGCATTTTTCTCTGCCAGGGATCCGAGGACCAGGCCCAGAATGATAGGCGGCATAGCAAAGTCCAGCTTGATCAGGACAAAGCCGATCACACCCATGATGAGCATCAGGAAAACTTCCTCCAGATAGTGGTTCAATGCGAAGGTGCCTGTAATGCAGAACGTCATGATGACAGGCACCAGATATTTGTTGGGTACATCGATGACCTTGCCGAAAACACGAATCATCGAGAAACCGCAAATACCCATCAGGATATTGGCAACAAACAGAGCAATGAACACGATGTAAGCCTTGCCGGGTTCCTCGGTGAACAGGGACGGCCCGAAGACGATACCCTGCATCGTCAGCGCACCCATCATGACCGCGGTACCGGCATCGCCGGGGATACCCAGAGCCAGCAGGGGCACGAACGCACCACCGGCGATAGCGTTGTTGGCGGCCTCGGAGCCCGCAATACCCTCAGGAGAGCCGTGACCGAACTTTTCGGGATGCTTGGAGAAGCGTTTGGCCATGTTATAGCCCACCCAGGAGGCAATATCGCCGCCGGTTCCGGGTACAGCACCGATGAAGGTACCCAGAATGGAGGACCGGACCACCGTGGGAGCGATGGTCTTCAAATCATCCTTGCGGGGAAAGACCCGTTCGATTTTAACGCGCTCATGCAGCGGCTGCTCGTTGTATTTCTCCTCAATGGTCTTGAGCACCTGTGCGAAAGCAAACACGCCGATCAAGATGGGGATCATAGCCAGACCGCCCTTGAGGAAGGAGCTGCCAAAGGTAAAGCGGTACGTGCCGGTAAAGTTATCCACACCCACGGTAGCAAACAGCAGGCCCAGAATACCGCCCATCAGACCCTTGATCACGGATTTTCCGGACACACTGGTGATGATGCTGATGCCGAAAAAGGCCAGCGCGAAATACTCTGGGGACTTGAAGTTCAGGGCCACCTTTGCCAGATACGTAGCGCCGAACACCAGTACCACGCAGCTGAACAGTCCACCGCACAGGGATGAGAAGGTGGATATACCCAGCGCCCGCCCCGGCTGCCGCATCTGCACGGACATGGGGTAGGCATCCAGGCATGTGGCGGCGGAAGCAGCCGTACCCGGCGTATTCAGCAGCGAGGCGGAAATAGAGCCGCCGTAAATGGAGCCGCAGAAAATACCCAGCAGCATCATGATGCCGGCATAGCCGTGCAGCTGGAAGGTAAAGGGCAGCATGATGGACAGGCCCATGGGAGAGGACATACCGGGCATAGCGCCGATGAAAATGCCCAGGATCGTACCGCCCAGAATGACCAGCATATTGATCGGAGTGAAAACAGCGCTGAAAGCAAATGACAATGCGGAAGTATCCATATATTGTTTTCCTCCTTTCTCAAGCCCAGATAGGCGCGGGCAGGGTCAGCTTCATTGCTACCACGAAGAACAGGTACACAAAAGCCACCATGCCCACAGGCAGCGCGATCAGCATGACCTTGCTGCGGCAGCCCATCAGATATTCGATCGCAGGGATCATAATGAGCAGCGCCAGCAGCATACCGACGATCTTCATCAGCACCACAAAGCCCACAACAATTCCCAGCATGATGTACACATGGATCATTCCGGGGCTCTTCCAGTCGATGGTCTTCTTTTCCTCGCCGGGTTCTTTTTTAAGCGCCGTTTCGATGATCAGCGCCACAGACAGCAGCGCCAGCGCACCGGCCAGAATGCAGGGCCATACCGCGGGATTTTTCTGCGCCGAAGATCCAATGGTATAACCACTGGATTCATAAAAGATATATCCGGATAACAGCAGCATCACCACGGATACGATATAGTTGTATTTTTTCATGCAAATGACCTCCAGAACATAGGGGATCCTCTCTCCGCAAAACAAGGAGGTGCCTACCGAACATATATGCGGCAGGCACCTCTTCTTATTTTACGCGATGAAGTATACCGCAGCCAAATCAGCCGTTGATATCGATGTCGGCGCAGATATCCTTATAGAAAGCCATCTGCTCGTTGATGAACGTGTTCAACTCATCGCCGTACAGGGTGATGTACTGCATACCCAGGGACTCGATCTGGGTCTTGTACTCGTCGCTCTCAACAGCCTTACCCATCAGATCGCGCAGGGCGGCGACCACATCATCAGGGGTGCCGGCGGGGGCGGACAGCGCCACAAAGCCCTTCATGACCAGGTTGTACTCCTCACCGAAGGTCTCCATGATGGTGGGGGTATCAGGGAAGCTGGCCAGACGCTCATCGCTGAGGACGCCGATCATGGACAGGGTACCGGCCTTGACAGAGGCGGTAGCGGGCGTAGGCTGCAGGAAGGTAGCATCCACTTCGTTGGTCTCAACAGCGGTGACACACTCGGGAGCGCCGTCATAGGTATAGAAATCGAAAGAGATGTCAAAATACTTCTCAAACGCCTTGGCGGCAACGTTGGGGGCAGCACCCACACCGGAGTCAGCCATCTTCACAACACCGGGGTTGGCCTTGGCGTACTCCACGAACTCCTCCAGGTTGGAGTAGTTGGGGTTGGAAGCGCTGATGACCAGCACATAGGGGTCAGCCATGGTGGCGGCGATGGGGATGTAGTTATCCATGGTCACATCAGTGCGGCCGAAGCAGATGTGCAGCAGCAGGTCGATGTTGGTGGTGCCCAGGGTGTAGCCGTCGGGATCAGCCTCAGCCAGAGCCTCCATGCCGATCAGGCCGGCATTACCGGTCTTGTTGTCCACCACGAAGGTGTATTTGCTGTCAAGGCTGGTCGCCACGTTCAGCAGCGCGCGCATGGACATATCGGTGTTGCCGCCGGCGCTGAAGGGAACGATCACATTCACATTTTTGGTGGGATAGCTGGCAGCGGCGTCATTGTTGGCATCACCGCTGTCGTCAGTCTTGCTGCCGCAGGCCACCAAGGTGGACATCAGCATCATGACCGAGAGAATGATCGCAAGTGCTTTTTTCATGTTGGTTCCTCTCTTCTGAAAAAATAGTTTTTGTATACCGTCGGGACGCGCCCCGATGCATACGCGGCCGCCACGGTCCGGCGGGTCATTCTGCCGAACCTTTATGGTAGTACCGATTATACAAAGGGCGGGGCGCAATGTCAATATCAAAACCGACGAAAAAGATAAAAACATAACATTTAACAAATGAAAAGCGGTTGTTATGTGCAATATTGACCCAAAAACGGTATTTTTATGAAAACTATTTTTGCGAAAACCGTTACATTTACATTTACATGATATTTACATAGAATACAGCAAATCTATACACGTTCTATGCGTGGGGAGGCAGCGCCCGGACGGCGGACATGGGTGAAAACGTGATACGCAGGCGATACTTCGGTGATACACAGATGATACGCGGGTGATACGCGCATGGCACACACGCGGCATACAGGCGGTACACGCGTGGCACGCAGGCGCCGCACCGCCGCCGGAGAACGCATATGCCCCCCGCTTCGCTCCTGCCGGTCGGGTATACGGAGGCGATAGGGGGTGACAAGCCGCGCCAAATATGATACACTGATATGGACGACCGCAAGGAGGACACCACCATGCATATCAACTGGTTCAAGGACGAAAATCACCTGGTCTATATCAACGGAGAGACACAGCTGGCAGAGCTGGAACGGACGCTGCACTTCCCCGGTCTGGCGGACGCCGCCAACGAGCTGCGGCAGCATCCCACAGCGGAGGGCTTCACCATCAAGGGACCGAAGCGCACCAGCGGCCGTCTGTTCGTGCCGGATCTGACCTTCGGTGAGCACATCGAGATGGGCGAAAACATCTTCTTCTATATGGGAGAGATGCAGGAATGCTACGTCATCTACTGGCTGGACGCTCCGGTAGCGCAATAAGCGGAAAAGGGCCGCCCCGTTCGGGGCGGCCCTTTCATGTCATGTGCAGCCGTTCAATCGCTGGCGCCGGTATGCACGACCTTGCCCATGTTCCACAGCAGCGCCACGCGGCGCGCGGACTCCAGACGTTCCTCGGGCGTGCGGTACTCGGCGTGCGCCGTCTCGGCCCCGCAGTCCATGCAGGCCACGGAGACAGACCAGCCCTGCTCATCCTGCATGGCGCCCACGCCGCGGCAGATGGGGCAGTCCTGCAATTCAATATCAAAAATCGGGTCCATGTGTATCCTCCTATGGGTCAGGTTGGGCTCAGTATAGCGCATATAGCGGAGAAAGGCAAGAAAAATATCCCCCCTCCCCTGCCATGCAAAAACGCCCCGGCACCGAAAGGTACCGGGGCGTTTCGCTCCTGTTACTGAATGGAGATGGCGCTGTTCTTGGGCAGCTGCTTCTTCACATTCTTGGGCACGGAGATGGTCAGGATGCCATCCTCAAACTTGGCGCTGACGTCCTCAGGCTCCACCGCATCGCCCACATAGAAGCTGCGGCTGCACGCGCCGGCGTAGCGCTCCTGACGGATGTACTTGCCCTTCTTATCCGTCTCGTCCTTGTCCAGGCCCTTGACCGCCTGAATGGTCAGCACGCCGTTCTTCAGCTCCAGCGTGACCTCATCCTTCTTGAAGCCCGGCAGATCCACGTCCAGCTCATAGGTATCCTCCGTCTCGCGGACATCGGTACGCATCAGGTTCTTGGCGTGCTTGCCGTACAGCGGGTCACGGCCGCGGGGCATCATGCCGAAGGGATCGCCAAAGAAATCATCAAACAAATTCTCACCAAAAATGCTGGGCAACATATGTCATTCCTCCATTCGAAACACTGCCCGGGCGCTGCGGCCATCCGCCGCAGCACAGGGGCTGCTGCCACTGATTTGTATACATTTCATCGCCCCTCGGAGGTTCGCTTCCGTTCCCCTCTCTCAAGGTTCGGCTTTATTATAACGCCAATTTTAGCACTGTCAATAGGAGAGTGCTAATGTTCACAGAAGTCACGATATTTGTTCACAAAATATGCGATTTCTCTGGCGCAGTGCCGTCCGCCGTGATACAATAGGCACAACATCCCATGCAGGAGGACAGTTTATGGAACAGTTTTACGATAAGGTCAGCGCCTCCGCCGCATACATCCGGGCGCACATCCCCCAGACGCCCACAGTGGGCATCATTCTGGGCAGCGGGCTGGGTGGTCTGGTGGACGCCATGACGGACAAGACCGTCATCCCCTACGGGGATATCCCCCACTTCCCCTGCTCCACCGTGGCGGGCCACGCGGGCAATCTGGTCATCGGGCGGCTGGGCAGTCAGGTGGCGGCGGCGCTTCAGGGGCGGTTTCACTACTACGAGGGCTTCAGCATGAAGGAGGTCACCTATCCGGTGTATGTGCTGGCGCTGCTGGGGGTAAAGACCCTCATCGTCACCAACGCCTGCGGCGGCATCAACCGGACGTTTGTCCCCGGGGACCTGATGCTGCTGTCGGACCACATCAATATGCTGGGCGCCAACTCCCTCATCGGTCCCAATGACGAGCGCTTCGGCCCCCGCTTCCCGGATATGACGGAGGCCTATCCCCACCGCCTGCGGGAGAAGGCCCATCAGGCCGCCGGGGCGCTGGGCTTCGCGTGCAAGGAGGGTGTGTACGCTATCTTCCCCGGTCCGTGCTATGAGACGGCAGCGGAGATACGGGCCTATGCGCACCTGGGCGCTGACGCCATCGGTATGTCCACCGTACCGGAGGTCATCGCCGCCAACTATCTGGGCATGGCGGTGCTGGGCATCGCCTGCATCACCAACATGGCCACCGGCATCGCCAGGGAGAAGCACTCCCATCAGGAGGTGCTGCGTATCGCCAACGAGAGCAGCCAGAAGCTCTGCGCGCTGGTAGAGCGCGTCGTGCGAGAGCTGTAACGCAAAAACGCCCTCCCGGCAGGAGGGCGTTTTCTTTTTATTTCTCGTTGACGCGCAGCTCCAGCACGTCGGGACGGGCGTAGTGGCCCACGCAGTCCAGCTCCATACGGCTGGCGGGGACCTTCTGCATATCCAGGTCGGCGTAGATGATATCCTCCTTGTCCCAGACGGTGACGGAGGCCTCGTGGCCGAAGGGGTCGATGACGCAGCTGCCGCCCCGGCAGGCGATGTCCGGCAGGGCCGCGATCTCGGCGGTGCCGCTGACGGTCTGGGGATAGTCGCTGCGGCGGAAGACCAGATCGGCGTTGATGAAGTAGCAGTGACCCTCGATGGCAATGTGGCGGATGGTGTCCTGCCACTCCGGATTGTCGTTGGTATTGGGGGATATGTACAGGGATATCCCCTTCTGGTACAGCGCTACCCGGGCCAGGGGCATATAGCTCTCCCAGCAGATGAGATTGCCCATGGGGCCCCAGGGCGTGTCCATCACAGGGAAGTAATCCCGGTCCGCGTCGCCCCAGACCACGCGCTCGCTGCCGGTGGGCTTGAGCTTGCGGTGGTTCAGGGCCTCGCCCTCCGGGGAGATCATCATGTTCGCGTTATACAGCGTACCGGTGACGGCGTCGCGCTCGGAATAGCCCATACTGATATAGACACCCAGCTCCCTGGCGCGGCGGAGGAGCTTACGCATCTCCGGCCCGTCGGCCAGCAGGGAGTTGTCGTAGTACATCTTCCAGTCCTCGCGGCCCACGGCCTTGCGGCTGCCCACGGTGAAGCCGAAGGTCATGCCGTAGGGGTAGCCGGGGATGAACAGCTCCGGAAAGACAATGAGCTCCGCGCCCTCGCCGGCGGCCTCGTCGATGAGCCGCAGGGCCTTCTCAAGACATTTGTCCTTGCGGAACATCACAGGGGTGGCCTGCACCACCGCCACGCGGCAGGTGTTCTTCAGATCTCGCATGGGTCGACCTCCTTGCAGAATGATACCATGATTATACCAGACGGACACGCCGGAACGCAACAGGTTTCGGCGCAAGATGCAGCAGCTGTCGTACAGCGGGGTGAATTCCGCCTCCATGTGCAGGCGGTGAGTGCCGCCAACAGCACGCACAGCACTGGAAGCCAGGATCGTTTCCGTCTGTGCATCATACGCCCAGTTCTCTCTGTTCGCCATGAAAAGAGACGGGCGGAAGGGGTCGGCAAACCCCTCCCGCCCTATGGAAAGCAGACGGCTGACGCCGCCCCGACTTGACCGCAACAGAAAGGCCCATCCCTCTGCAGGGATAGGCGGTGCGTTTTGGTAAGGAAAAACGCCGTTTCTGCATCGCAAAAACAGCGTGGTCCTTCCTGTGGTGCCACACGGAGAAAACGCCCGCTGTGCCTGGTCCTCCGACGTGCAATTCTTCTGCCTCGCGCCGCGGAGCTCTCGCTCCCCGTCTGCCGCCTACCTTCTCAGGCTCACGCCCAATGGCTGACTTTCGTCACACAGCTCTCGCTGTTTCGGTGCATCCTTGCGCTCACAGTGCCGTTCGCGGTGGGTTTTGACCCATTTCCTTTTAGGCTGCCGCCTGACCAGACCTGGCCTTTGCAGCGGGCAGCCGCACGACTTCACCGGACCCTATTCACTTAACAGTGGTAGTATACCACCAGAAAGCGCCACTTGTCAACGACATTCGACGAAAACGCAGCGACCAGCGCGGCGTCAGCCGTCTCCTGCCTGCACATACACCGACCCCCGCGGCATCAGCCAGCCCATTGCCGCTTATATACACCGACCCCCGCGGCGTCAGCCGCGGGGGTCGCCCAATTCCTTAATGATGGAAATTTGTCTGCTGCACCGGCTCCTTCTCCGGCAGGCCCAGCTGCGCCTTGCCCAGGGCGATGGACTTCATCAGAAAGGCCATGTTGCGGCCCAGGGTCCGCATGGTCTGCAGGCCCTCCTTGTCCTGGCGGACCTCCTCCGGCGTGTTGCCGTAGACCATGTTCCAGTACTGGCTGCTGGCCACGGGCATACCGCAGATGGTGAAGTACTTGTTCAGCGCATCGAAGGTGGCGGTGTTGCCGCCACGGCGGCAGGACACCACCGACGCGCCCACCTTCATGGTCTTGTCGATGTGGGGCGTGCTGAAAAACAGCCGGTCCATAAACGAGATGGCCCCGCCGGCGGGGGAGGCGTAGTACACCGGCGAGCCGATGACCAGCGCGTCCGCCGCGGCGAGCTTGGGCGCCGTCTCGTTGACCAGATCGTCGTACACGCAGCGGTGGGTCTTTTTGCAGCTGGCGCAGGCGCTGCAGGCATGGGCGGTCTTGCCCGCCTGGATGATCTCCGTCTCGATGCCCTCGGCCTCCAGCGTGTCGGCCAGCTCACGCAGGGCGGTGTAGGTGCAGCCGTGCTCGTGGGGGCTGCCGTTGATAAGCAATGCCTTCATATCCTCACCTCCCGGCTCAATAGCCGAAGAGCATGGAGCGCTTGATGTCGCTGAGCTTATGGGCACCGCACATAGCCATGGTATCGGCCAGTTCGGCCTTCAGCTTGTCCACGTAGACCTGCACGCCCTCGGCACCGCCGCCGTAGACCATGTTCACGAAGGGGCGGCCGATGAGCACCGCATCCGCGCCCAGGGCCAGAGCCTTGAACACGTCCATGCCGGTGCGGATACCGCCGTCCACCAGAATAGTCATCTTGCCGCCGACCGCGTCGACGATGGCGGGCAGGACCTCCGCCGTGGCGGGGCACTGGTCCAGCACGCGCCCGCCGTGGTTGCTGACCACGATGCCGCTGGCGCCGGCCTCCAGGGCCTTCTTCGCGCCGTTTACGGTCATAATGCCCTTGAGAATGAAGGGCTTGCCGTTCATCAGCTTCACGATCTCCTTCAGCTCGTCCACGGTCTTGCTGCCGGCGGGCGGGGTCAGGTTCTTCAGGAAGGGCAGGCCCGCCGCGTCGATGTCCATGGCCACGGCAATGGGGTCCGCCGCGCCCACCAGCTCCGCTTTCTCGCGGACCAGGTCGATATTCCAGGGCTTGATGGTGGGCACGCCGCAGCCGTGGTTCTTCTTCAGCGCCCCGGCCGCCGCCTGGATCACGGCGGGGTTGGTGCCGTCGCCGGTAAAGGCGGCGATGCCCGCGCCGGCACAGGCGGACACCAGAATGTCGTTATAGGTCAGGTCGTCGTACTTGTCGCCGTAGTGCAGCTGCATGGCGCCCACCGGCGCGGCAAACACGGGCAGGGCCACCTGCTTGCCGAAGAAATTATAGCTGGTGTCCACGGGCACGTTCTCACAGATGGTGTCCATGTTGACGCACAGCTCCTGCCACTTCTGATAGTTGCGGATGAAGCCGGTGCCGATTCCCTTGGCGCCGGGACCGGGCACGGTGTTCTTGCAGGCCACGCCGTTGCACACGGGACAGGACTTGCAGTAGGGTCCCATACAGGTCCGCGCGTTGGCTAAGATCTCCTGATAGGTCATGGTATGTATCCTCCTTGTGAAAGACTGCCGCAGGATGTCGAACTGCGTCGCATTGCGTCGTTTTTTATCGAATACCGGCGATGAACGCGCCGGGGTCCTTCTCACGCTGAGCCTTGGCCCAGGCCAGCATTTCGTACACGTCCACCGCGCCGGTGACGACCGCGCCGTTGTCCCACGTCTCCGCGGTGCGGCCCCGCAGGAAGGTATCCGGTGCGCTGGTGCGGACGTAGTAGGGGTGCGCCTCGCCGCTGGTCAGGAACATGGGCACAGCCCTGTCGGTGTAAAAGCCCCGCTTGCCGGACAGCACCGTCAGGCAGTCCTGCACCACGTTCTCCGCCGTGGGGAAGCGCCCCGCGCCCTGGCCGTAGAAGCTCTGGCGGCCCAGCTGCTCGGCCTCATAGGTGATGAGATTGAAGTTGGCGGGCACCGCCGCCTCCAGATCGCCGGCACCCACCAGCGTGGGCTCCACATAGGCGCACACGCCGCTGTCCGTGCTCTCGGCCCGGGCCAGCAGCTTGCAGGCGAAGCCGTGGGCCCGGAAGGCCGCAATATCCGCCGCCGTCACCGTCCGGATGCCAAAGGTGGGGATGGCTGTCTCCTCCAGCGCCGCGTCGAAGGCGATGTTGGCGGAGATGCACAGCTTGCGGCGGATGTCGTCGCCGTCGATGTCGGCGGAGGGGTCCGCCTCGGCGTAGCCCAGGTCCTGGGCCTCCTTCAGAATAGCGGGGAAGTCCACCGGAGCCTTGTGCATGGCGTCCATGATAAAGTTGGTGGTGCCGTTCATAATACCGCCCACGGCGCACACCGTATCCAGCCGCTTCACGCGCTCCAAATTCGTCAGCCAGGGTATGCCGCCGCCCACGGCGGCGGTGCAGCGCAGGGCCGCGCCCTTCTCCCGGGCCAGTGCCGTGAGCTCCGTGTAATAGGCGGCGATCAGTGCCTTGTTGGCCGTGACCACATTCTTGCCCCGCGCCAGCGCGGCGGAGACATATTCATAGGCCGGGTGCAGCCCGCCCATGACCTCCACCACCGTGTCGATTTCCGGGTCATTGAGGATGTCATCGGCGTTGAAGGTGACCACCTCCTCCGGCAGGCCCTCTTTGGGACTGCGGAGCAGCACACGCTTCACATTCAGGTCATCGCGCGGCGCGCACAGCGCCCACACGCCGCCGCCTACCACGCCAAAGCCCAGCAGACCGATATGCATCATAGTCGTTACCTCCTTGGGTCGTCCCGCCTGCGCGGGCGTCATTTTGGCCCCATTGTACCCGCGAACCCCCTCGCTGTCAAGGCCAATCCCCCCACGCACCCCCAAAACCTTCCCCTTGCGGGGAAGGTGCCCCGAAGGGGCGGATGAGGTGTGCGCGCAGCGCGCCTCGCCTCCCCCATTGAGGGAGGTGGCAGCGCAAAGCGCTGCCGAAGGGAGAGCCCATCCCCTCGTCTCTCCCTCCCCCAGCTTATTCCTCCACCTTGACAATATCGATGGCGGCCTCCAGCAGCAGGTTGATAAGCTCATTCCGGGAGCGATTCGTCTGCTCGGACAGCTTATCCAGCCGCGCAATCAATCCATCCCGCATCCGCACGGAAACAACTTTATAGCCATCATCCCCTCTGCGGGCGGCCCTTTTTGTGATCCTGATCTCCTCTGTCATATACTCACCTCATTTGCAATTTGCAGTTGCAAATATAGTTTAGCTTGACAAATTCCACTTTAATATATTATACTTTTATAGTCACTATAAACTACAAACGTAGTTGAGTATTAGGAGGAGAAACAAATGGAGAACAACAACTTCACCACTCCCGCGCCCGAGGACATCCCCATCCGCGATCCGGAGGTCGTCGCCGCCCCCGAAAAAGCAGAAGAAACCGCTGCCCCCGGGAAAACGGAGGTCGCCGCCGCCAAGAAACCCCCGCTGAAATTTATTCTGATCGGCGCAGCCGCCCTTGCGGTGGTCATCGCTGTGGTCGTGATCCTCCTGAGCCGCAACAATCCGTCCTCCGTGGCCAAGCGCTATGTACAGGCCTTCTACACCGATGACAAGACCGCCACGTCCCTGTGGGCTTTTGACTTCAATGCCATCCGGCTCTCCGAATACGACGGCAGCGAGGAGGAATTCTTTGAAGCCATGAGCGATGAATACTCTGCGGATATTTCCTCGTGGAACGATTTTTACAAGGCTGTTGACAGCAGCTTCCAAGAACAGCTTGAGGACGAATACGGTGAGTATAAGGTCACAACGGAGGTGACAAGGACGAAGGACATCTCCGTCAAGAAGGCACTGGAGGATTGTGCAGTATGGGTCAAGATTCTGGAACGCGATATCAACTTTGATACCGACTCCATTTCTGATGCCTGCGTTGTCACCGCCAAGGCAAAAATCACCGGCGAGGACGAGATCGAACGCACAAAGATCGACGTCTATGTGGTAAAAATCGGCGGCTCGTGGGGTGTACTGGATTATATTTCTGCCGACTGACCGCAAAAGCGCATACTAAAAGCAGCGCCCTCAAGGGCGCTGCTTTTACTGCGTCATAGACACTTTTACTGAAGCAGCTTTTCGATCTCCGGCTGGGAGACAAAACCGATGGACTTGTTCACCAGTTGGCCGTTCTTGAACACCAGCAGCATGGGGATGCTCTCCACGCCATAGGCCGCGGCCAGGGACATATTCTCGTCCACATCCACCTTGGCCACGGTGACGTCCGGCCGGTCAGCGGCCAGCTGCTCCAGCACGGGACCCAGCATACGGCAGGGGCCGCACCAGTTGGCCCAGAAATCCACCAGCACCGTGCCGCTGTTTTCCAGGACCTGCTCCCGGAAGTCATGCTCGTTCACATGGATCAATGCCATCTCCGGCACCTCCTTGTCCTTTGTTTTATACCTTTTTCTCCAGACACACCAGCTGCACGTTCGGGATGCCGTTAAAGGTCCCGGCCACGATGCCCGCCTCGGTGTAGCCCAGCTTTTTGTACAGCGCCCGGGCGGGCGTGTTGCGGGCGTTGGTGTCGATCCGCAGGTACGGCCGATCCGTTTCCCGGGCCAACTGCTCATAGAAGGCCACAAAAGCCGTGCCGTACCCCTTACCCTTCACAGTGGGGTCCACCACCAGTGTGTGCAGCACCAGCACCTGCTCCGGCGGCGCGTCGTGCCGCCAGGTACACTGGCTGTATTGCGCCATCTGGTTCTGGTCCAGCTTGGCGGCGGCCGCAACACGTCCCCCGTCCTCCAGCACATACAGTGTGCCGGCAGCCAGCGCGTCCAGAGCCGTCTGCTCCGTGGGGTATACGCCCCGGGTCCAGCCGGTGGACAGCTCGCCGCGCTCCTCACGATCCAGAAGCGCCTCGTAAATGGCGGTCACAGCGGGGATATCCGCCGGAACCGCTTTTCGTACCAGCATAGTATGTCCTCCTTACCTCGTCAGTAACCAGACCGCCAGTGCCAGCTGTGCCAGCAGTATGGCGGGCACGCCCCAGACGAAATACCAGTGCTTCGTCTTGTGGTGAAACACCCGCATACCCAGCAGCGCACCGACACTGCCGCCCAACAGCGGCAACAGGAACAGCGTCTTTTCCGGCACCCGCCATTTGCCCTGTCTGGCCCGACGCTTGTCCGCACCATACACGAAAAATGTCACCAGATTGATAAGTACCAGATAGACCAGCAGCGCCGTACCGCCGCCGGAGGCAAACACCGTCACAGGTCCGTCCGCGCCGCCGACAAAGCCCAGCGACGGCTGGCTCATTTGGCCAGCTTGGCCAGCTCGCAGGCCGTGGCCGTGGCAAGCTTCGCGTTGTTATACACCAGCTGAATGTTGGCATCCAGGCTGCTGCCGCCGGTGATGTCCTTGATCTTGGCCAGCAGGAAGGGCGTGGTGGCCTTGCCGTGGATGCCCTGCTCCTTGGCCTCCTCCACCGCCTCGTTGATGGCCTTGTTGATCACGTCGGCATCCATGGAGTACTGCTCGGGGATGGGGTTCGTCACCAGCATACCGCCCTCCAGCCCCAGCTCGCGCTTCACATGGAAGGCCTCGGCCAGCTGCTTGGGGGTGTCCAGCCGGTAGTCCACCTTAAAGCCGGACTTGCGGGTATAGAACGCGGGCAGCTCCTCGGTCTGATAGCCGATGACCGGCACGCCGTGCGTCTCCAGATACTCCAGGGTCAATCCCAGGTCCAGGATGGACTTGGCGCCGGCGCACACCACCATCACCGGGGTGTGGGCCAGCTCTTCCAGATCGGCGGAGATGTCCATGGTGGTCTCGGCTCCGCGGTGCACGCCGCCGATTCCGCCGGTGGCGAACACCTGGATACCCGCCATGGCGGCGATCATCATGGTGGTGGTCACGGTGGTGGCGCCGTCGCGGCCCTCCGCCACCAGAATGGGCAGATCGCGGCGGCTGGCCTTGGTGACGCCGGCGCCGGTCTTGCCCAGATAGTCGATCTCCTCGGGGGTCAATCCGGCCTTCAGCCGACCGCCGATGATGGCGATGGTGGCGGGCACCGCGCCGCCGTCACGAATGATCTTCTCCACGTTCAGTGCCGTCTCCACATTCTGGGGATAGGGCATACCGTGGGAGATGATGGTGCTCTCCAGCGCCACAACGGGCTTGCCGGCCTTCAAAGCCTCCTGCACCTCAGGGGCCACGTCCAGATAACGGTTCATAACTTGTACCTCCTTATATCATGCAATTCTATTTACGCTTTTTTGCTCATGCCTGTATTGTCCAAAATATAGTCCACATTCTCCCAGCTCATGCCGGGGTGGATGGTCTCCGCCGCCGTACAGGCCAGCGCACCGGCCCCGGCGGCCTTCCGCGCGCACTCCGCCAGGGGTTTCCCGTGGGCGATGCACGCGGCCAGCGCCGCCGCCATGGCGTCCCCGCCGCCGGTGGCGTTCACCACCTGCACCTTCGGGCAGGGCAGGCGCACGTGCCGCCCCGCCTGGTCCTCGGCGTACAGGCCATCGCTCCCCAGGGAGATATATACCTGCTGAACGCCCTTGTTCAGCAGGACCTTCGCGGCCTTTTGAACGTCTGTCTCATCGCGGATGGTCACGCCGCTGAGCAGCTCCGCCTCCATACGGTTGGGCTTCAGCGCCGTCAGCTTATCCAGCACCGGCAGCAGCTTCGGCGCCTTGATGGTGCTGACCGGATCGGCCAGGACAGGCGCGGTGCAGTGGCTGCACAGCCACTGGATAGACGCCTCCGGCAGGTTCGTCTCCACCACCACCAGATCGGCATGGTTGATATAATCCAGCCGCTGCCGCAGGAACTCCGGCGTGATGTGCTCATAGATGGCCATGTCGTTCACCGCCAGGGCCATGTCGCCGTCGCAGCCGTCGATAAACAGATAGGTGCCCGTCCGGCCGCCGGGAATGGTGGCGCTGTGGCTCAGGTCAAGGCCGATATCCGCCGCGTTCTCCCGCACAGACTGGGCAAATCCGTCCTGCCCCAGCACCGTGATCATGGACACCTGCTCACCCAGCAGGCAGAGATTGTGGGCGATGTTCCGTCCCACGCCGCCCAGAGAGGTGGTCACCCGGCCGGGGTTGGAGTCCCGGGCCACCAGCGGCGCGTCGGACACCGCGCCGATATCCATATTCACGCCGCCAACCACGGCGATGTAGGGCGCCTCACGCAGCAGATAGCCGCGGCCGGCAATGTAGCCCTTCCGCATCAGGTTGGAAATGTGGACCGCGGCGCTGGACCGCGTAATACCGGCCTTGTCGGCCAGCTCCTGCTGGGAAATACACGGGTTTTCCCGTATCCACTCCAGCAGCTGCCGTTCTCTTCGGGTCACACAGCCACCTCCTAAGCAAGTGCATTTTTGTAATCACAAGCTTATTATATCAACAGCTGTACGTTTGTCAAGAGGCAAATTTCCGCAAAAAAAGCGGCGCTTTCCGATGTGGGAAACGCCACTTTCTTTCAGCTGCAAACCGTTGGTATCACAGCGTTTTTGGTGGTATGCCGCGGGTCCCGTTTGTGGGGTCCACAAACAGGGGAAGGGCGGGCGGCGAGGACGTGAAAAAAAGGAAGGCGAGGGCGGCGAGCAGGTGGAGCAGAATGCCCAATATTTGGAAAGGAACGGATGAGAGGCGGGCGCTCTTTTGCAGGGAGGCACTGACAAAATATGCCAGCAGCACGGCGGCCTGAAAGATCAGGATGTTGACCACGCCCACGCTTTTTCCCAGGATACCGGTGTAGGTATAGAACAGGGCCGGGATGGCGGCGAGGCCGGCGAGCAGGCCGATGGCCCTGGGCAAAACGCTTGCGGCACAACGGTTTGCGGCGATCGTGACGACGGTCCACACCAGCCAGGGAACGGCCAAAAGCTTCATGTGCTCCCAGGTGGATTCGTTGACGGCAGAGAGATACGCGGCCCAGCCGGCCTGACCGGTCCAGTCGTAGACAAAGTGCAGCAGGTTGCCGAAAAGCAGGGTAAACAGCATTCCCGCCGTCTCAAGGGTACGGCGTTCCCGTTCTTTTCTCATTGAACATTCCCCTTTCTTTCCCTTTCTCTTTCACATATCTATTGTGTACGTTTTATACACCTCTACGCGGCATTATATACACCTTTGGTATATGTTTATACGCGGTATATGAATGTTCGGGCGGCGGCGCGCACAATTGCGCAGACAGGGGTGGAATTCTGCGGGAAGTGTGCTATACTGTTCCGTGAGAAAGGGTGAGCACCATGACCGTTACGGAAAAGCTGGCCGCGCTGCGGCAGAATATGGAGGCGCGCGGGCTGGAGGGCTGCATCGTCGTCACCGACGACTTTCACGGCTCGGAGTATGTAGGGGCGCATTTCAAGGCCCGGGAGTTCCTGTCCGGGTTCACCGGCTCGGCGGGAACGCTGACGGTGCTGCGGGAGGGCGCATACCTGTGGACGGACGGGCGATACTTTTTGCAGGCGGAACGGCAGCTGGAGGGCAGCGGCATACAGCTGATGCGCGCCGGCCAGCCGGGCGTGCCGACGCTGTCCCAATTCCTGGCGGAGCAGCTGCCGGAGAGCGGAGCCCTGGGCTTTGACGGCCGGACCGTCAGCACACGGCTGCACCGGACGCTGGAAAAGGCGCTGGCGGACAAGCACATCCGGCTGGACGGCGGCTTCGACCCGGCGGCGGGCGTTTGGACGGACCGGCCCGGCCTGTCCACCGCGCCGGTATGGGCCTTCGACAGCGGGGTGACGCGGCGGGAGAAGCTGACGGCCCTGCGGCAGGACATGGCGGCGCAGAAGGCGGAATGGCTGCTGCTGACCGATCTGACGGACGTGGCCTGGGCACTGGAGCTGCGGGGCGGCGACGTGGCATGCACGCCGGTATTCCTGGGCTTTTTGCTGGTGGGCACGGACAGCGCCGCGCTATATGCCCAAGCAGAGAGCTTCGCGCCGGAGATACGCGCCGCGCTGGCGGCGGACGGCGCAGCGCTGCGGCCCTACGGGGATATCTACGACGCGCTGCGGGCGCTGCCGGAGGGCGCTCGGGTGCTGGCGGACAGCGCCACGGCCAACAGCCGCATCGCGGAATGTCTGGCCCACACGGCGTGGACAGACACACCCAGCCCCGCTGCCCGCCGCAAGGCGGTGAAGGCCGGGAGCGAACAGACGGGCTTCCGGCAGGCGCACTTGCAGGACGGCGCGGCGCTGTGCCGCTTCCTGTATGAGATGAAATCACGGCCGGAGGCGTACACCGAGCTGTCCGCCGCGGCGCTGCTGCATCGGTACCGGACGGAACAGGCGGATTTTCTGGAGGACAGCTTCGAGACTATCGCCGCCTATGGCCCCCACGCTGCCGTGGTCCACTACGCCCCCACACCGGAGACGGACGTGCCGCTGAAGGCGCAGGGACTGCTGCTGGTGGACAGCGGCGGACACTACGCCCGGGGCACGACGGACGTGACCCGCACCATAGCGCTGGGCCCCATCACGGACGAGGAACGCCGGAGGTCCACACAGGTGCTGCAGGGCCACATACAGCTGGCCATGGCACAATTCCCCCAGGGGGTCATGGGGGAAAATCTGGACGCACTGGCCCGGGGCCCGCTGTGGCGGGAGGGGCTGGACTATGACCACGGCACCGGGCACGGCGTAGGGTGCGTGCTCAGCGTACACGAGGCGCCGCCCTCCTTCCGCTGGCGCATTGCGGAGGGGCTGGCACACCCGGCACTGGAGACGGGCATGGTCATCTCCGATGAGCCGGGATACTACGCCGCCGGACGCTTCGGCATACGGCACGAGAACCTGCTGCTGGTGCAGCCGGCGGAGGCGGCGGGCTTTCTGCGCTTTGAGACGCTGACGCTGGCGCCCTTCGACCGGGACGCCCTGGACCCGGCGCTGCTGACGGCATCGGAACGGGACTGGCTGAACGGCTATCACAGGCGGGTGTATGCACAGATCGCCCCGCTGGTGCCGACGGAGGTCCGGCAATGGCTGCGGGAGGTCACCGCGGCGCTGTGACAATGGCAAAAAGGAAGCACCCTGACGGGTGCTTCCTTTTTTTCAGTTTTCGTCGGTCTTTTCTTTTTTCAGCTGCTCCAGCTCGGCACGGAGCATACGGTTCTCCGCCTGTCAAGTACGGACCGCCGGGGACCGCGGCGCATACACTGGACTGCGGGCACGACCCGCGAAATTAAACACAGGAGGTCCTATCATGGCAACTTTCACCAACCAGGCAACGCTGACCTATAACGGCCAGACCACCACCTCCAACGTGACGGTGGGTGAGCTGACGGAGACGCTGACCGCCGCCAAGACCGCCGTGGTGCCCACCTACGGCACCGACGGCCGCGTGACGTATATCCTCTCTCTGGTCAACAGCGGCACCGCACCGCTGACGGGGCTGACCATTACCGACGATCTGGGCGGCTACACCTTCAACGCCGGGACGGTGTATCCCCTGTCCTACACCGCCGGGTCTGTGCGGTACTATCAGAACGGCGTTCTGCAGGCGGCACCCGCCGTCACCGCCGGGCCGCCGCTGACGTTCACCGGCATCACCGTGACGGCGGGCGGCAATGCCGTTATCGCCTATGAGGCCGTGCCCACGGCCTTCGCGCCGCCGACGGCGGAGGGCACCGTCACCAACAGCGCGTCCGTCACCGGCGCGGGGCTGGCAAACCCCGTTACCGCCACGGAGACGGTGGCACCGGAGGCGGCGCCGGCACTGACCATCAACAAGTCCCTCTCCCCCACCACGGTGACGGAGAACAGCCGCCTGACGTACACCTTCACCATCCAGAACACCGGCAACACGGCGGCGGACGCCGCGGCGGCCATCGTTATCACCGACACCTTCGACCCGCGGCTGACGGACCTGACGGTGACGCTGAACGGCACGGCGCTGACCGCACCCACCCAGTACACCTATGACGCGGCTACCGGCGTATTCGCCACGGCGGCCGGCGTGGTCACGGTGCCCGCGGCCACCTTCACTCAGGACGCCGCCACCGGCGCGTACAGCACCACCCCCGGCACGGCGGTGCTGACCGTCACCGGCACGGTGTAAGCAAGAAAATATCCCCCGACCGTTCGGCCGGGGGATATGTATTATTCAAGTGCGTCGTGGCTCTCGAACACGTCGTGGATGCTGCCGTAACGGTCGGCGGGCTTGTCCGGCTCCGCCGGGGCCGCGCCCTTGGCCATTTGCAGCTCCTGCCACTTCTCGCGGGTGATGAGCAGCTGGCGGGGCTTACTGCCCTCGAAGGGGCCCACATAGCCGCGCTCCTCCATCTGGTCCACCAGACGGGCGGCGCGGGAGTAGCCCAGCTTCAGACGGCGCTGGAGCATGGACACGGAGGCCTGACCCGTCTCCAGCACCACCTCTACGGCGGCGGAGAGCAGCTCGTCGGCATCGTCGCCGTCGTCGGACACGTCGCCGGAGGGGACCTTGCCGCCCTTGTCGGCCTTGGCGTCCACAGCCTGCTGGATCTTCTCGATCACGTCCTGGTCGTAATGGGCCTCGCCGGCCTCGTCCTTGACGAACTTCACCACACGGTCGATCTCCTCCGGGGTGATGAAGCAGCCCTGAACACGGGTGGGCTTGGCGTCGCCCAGGGGGAAGTAGAGCATATCGCCCTTGCCCACCAGCTTCTCCGCGCCGGTGGTGTCCAGAATGATGCGGGACTCCATAGAGCTGGCCACGGCGAAGGCGATGCGGCTGGGGATATTGGCCTTCATCAGACCGGTGATCACGTCCGCCGAGGGACGCTGGGTGGCGATGACCAGGTGCATACCGGCGGCACGGCCCATCTGGGCCACACGGCAGATGGACTCCTCCACCTCCTTGGCCGCCACCAGCATCAGGTCGGCCAGCTCGTCGATGACCACCACCACGGTGGGCAGCTTTTTCACGTCCTCGTCCGTCTCGGACAGGGCGTTATAGCCCGCCAGGTCCTTGACGCCCTTTTCAGAGAACATCTTGTAGCGCTTCATCATCTCGAACACCGCCCATTGCAGGGCGCCGGCGGCCTTTTTGGGGTCGGTGACCACGGGGATGAGCAGGTGCGGGATACCGTTGTAGGGCGCCAGCTCCACCATCTTGGGGTCCACCATGATAAAACGGACCTCGTCCGGCGTGGACTTGTAGAGCAGGCTGACGATGAGGGAGTTGGTGCAGACGGATTTACCGGAGCCGGTGGTGCCGGCGATGAGTACATGGGGCAGACGGGCGATGTTGCCCACGATGTTGCTGCCGCCGATATCCCTGCCCACGGCAAAGGCCACCGGGGAGGGATGGTCGATGAACTCGCGGGATTCAATGACGTCGCGGATCCGCACGGCGGTGACGGTGCGGTTGGGGACCTCGATGCCCACGGCGGATATCTTGTTGGGCACCGGGGCGATGCGGACGCCGCTGGCACCCAGCGCCAGGGCGATATCGTCCTGGAGGTTCGTGATCTTACTGAGCTTGACGCCCTGGTCCAGGGTGAACTCGTAGCGGGTGACGGAGGGGCCGTGGATGACCTCGCCGGCGCGGGCGTCCACGCCGAAGGAGCGCAGGGTGTCCGCCAGACGCTTGGAATTGTTCCGCAGCTCGGCACCCACCTCGGTATAGTTGCCGCCGCGGTTCTGCTCCAGCAGGGTGATGGGCGGGTAGCGGTAGGTCTCCTCCCCCTGGGCCAGCTCCTGCTCGATGGCGTCGCTGACCTCCTGGGCGGCGCTCTCCACCTCCTGCTGCAGCTGGGCTTTTTTCTGCTTGTCGCTGAGGGGCTTTTTCGGGGCGGGGGCCTCCGCCGGAGCGGCGGGCGGTGCGGGCTCGTCGCTGAGGGGCTGGGGCGCGGGGGCGGGGCCGCCCCGCAGCACCTGATCCGGCGTGCGGATATCGTCGCTGCGGCGGGGGAAGAAGGAGCTGGCGGGCGGAAGGACCGTGTCGTCGCGCTCGCTGTCCAGCGGGATGTCGATATTGGGACGCCTGCGGCCCTTGGCAGGCTTTTTTGCCGGGGCGGGAGCAGCGGTGGGGGTGAAACCCTCCGGGAGGGCTTCGTCATCCGCGTCCTCGTCGTCACGGCGCAGGCTCTCGCCATAGCTGCGGACGCGCTGTGCGGCCTCCTGGGGCGTCAGGTGCAGGGCGCCCAGCAGGGCGGCCAGCAGCAGCACCACGAACACGATGATGGACACCACCTTGCTGACCAGGGCTTCGCAGCCCACGGCCAGACCGCCGGAGAGCACGCCGCCGCACTTGAGGGCCTGTCCGTCGGCCCAGAGGGTCTTGACGCTGTCCAGGCCGAGGGTGTAGGCTGTGCGGCACAGGGCCAGGTGGCACAGCACGCCCACCAGCAGGGGCAGCAGCGCCACGCAGGTGGTACGCAGGACGACGGGCCGTCCCCGATGGCCCAGCTGGATGACGGCGATGGCCGCCAGCACCGGGGCCGTCAGGTAATAGCCGTAGCCCAGCGTACCCTTGAGCACCCTGGCGATCCACACCAGGAGGAGGGCGTCCACGTTGAAATAGCTCACCAGCACGCACAGCGCCAGCAGGGCGCAGACGATGCCGCCGGCCACACGCGCCGCGGCGTTATACGCCGGCGGAGGCGGCGGGGCGGGCGTTTTTTTGCGGCTGTTTCCTTTCTTTTGTGTCGATGCCATAGTCTATCTACCTCACTTGATGCCCTGCAGAACAAGGGTCAGCACGCCCGCCGCCCAGCAGTAGTAGGCGAAGGCACCGAAACGGCCCTTGTCCGCGATATACTTCAGAAGCCGGATGCACAGATAGCCCGTCACGGCGGCCACGGCCACGCCTACCAGGTACATGGGCACCTCCGCGCCGACGATGCCGGCCTGCACCGCGTCCTTGATGGAGAGGATATTGGCCCCCAGCACGGCGGGGATGCTCAGCAGGAAGGAAAAGCGCACGGCGAAGCGACGCTCATAGCCCACGAAGCACCCGGCGGTGATGGTCATGCCGGAGCGGGAGACGCCGGGCAGCGTGGCCACCGCCTGCCCCACGCCCACCAGCAGAGCGTCCAGCCAGGTAGCGCTGCGCTCGGTCTTGCGGCCCCGGCGCACCCGGTCGCACAGGAACAGCAGGAAGCCGGTGAAGATCAGCGCCGCGCCCACGAAATACATATTGTCGCCCAGGCCCTGCACCGTCTTGCGGATGGGCAGCACCGCAAACAGCGGCAGCGTACCGACGATGATCAACAGGATGAGCCGGCGGGCGGGCGGCACCGGCGTGGGGGTGCTGCGGTGCGCCAGGTCGCCGATGCCCCGGAAGAACTCCACCACCATGTCGCGGATGTCGCTCCAATAGGCGGCGAACACCGCAATAAGCGTGCCCAGGTGGAGCAGCACGTCGAAGAACTCCGGAATGCTCCCCGCGCCCTCCATATTCAGCAGGTTGCGGGCGATGGCCAGATGGCCGGAGCTGGAGATGGGCAGGAATTCCGCTATGCCCTGCACCAGTCCCAACAGGATCGCTTTCAGATAGGTCATGACACACCTCACGTCATTATACACTCCCGCAAAACGGGAATACTGTTCCAATATAGGAAGAGTATACCACATGGGGCAAAAAAATGCCACCACTTATTTCTTACCTGTCTGTCACCCGGCTGTCATTTTACCGTCACCCTGCACAAAGGATGCCGGTTATTTTTGCCATTCTGCCTGTTGTTGTTCCCCGTGCTTTTGTGGTATGATAAACTATGTATAATCAGAGGCAGGCGAAGGGAGTTTCCTCCGCGGAATATATACTTCAAAGGGGGACGGCTTCCGGAAACGGGGTCTTCCCCTGTCTGTTTCCCAGATCAGGAAAGGCGGTGAGTAAACTGTACCGTGAAAAAATAGACCAGCTGCAGGCGGCGGAGCAGCGGCTTCTGGAGCAGAAGGCCGAGGCCCAGCGCGCCGCCCGGGCGCTGGCCGAGCAGGCCCGCCGGGACGGCGACGGTTTGGTGCGTGAGGCACAGAACGCCGTGAAGGTGCTGGAGAACGAAGCCATGCAGCGGGCCGGTGAAGCCGGACAGGCGGCGGACGCCGCCCTGCGAAGCGACGCCGAGCGCACCTGCACAGCCATACGACAGCAGGCGGAGCAGCGCATGGACACGGCTGTCCGCGCCATCGTGGAAAAGGTGGTGAAGCGGTAAATGCCCATTGCAAAAATGAAGCGCCTGCAGGTGCTGGCGCTGGAGCGGGACCACGACGCGCTGCTGCGGCAGCTGGAGCGTATGGGCTGCGTGGAGATCAGTGAGCCGGACGCGCCGGATGCGCCGGAGAGCCTGCGGCGCTGCGACAGCGAGACGGCGGACTGCCTGGCCCGCCAGCGGCAGGTACAGACGGCGATCGACGCCCTGCGGCGGGCTGCGCCGCCCAAGAAAGCGCCGCTGCTGGCGCCCCGCCCCGCCATCGGCGAGACGGAATACCTGAGCGAGACGGGGCTGGCCGACGGGCTGGCGCTGGCCCGCCAGGTCAACGAGGCGACGGGACAATTACAGCAGCTGACGGCGCTGGCCGCCCAGCTGGAGACCGACCGGATCACCCTGGGGCCCTGGCTGAGTCTGGACCTGCCCCTGGAGCTGACGGAGACACGCTGCTGCGACGTGACCCTGGGCGTACTGCCGCCCTTCGTCCCCTGGGACGAACTGTGTGGGCAGGTACAAAACGAATATCCGGAGAGCGAGCTGCATCTGCTCTCCGCCGACCGGCAGCAGCAGTGCGTGCTGCTCATCACCCACAAGGCAGCGACGGCACCGGTGCTGGAGCTGCTGCGGGGCCGGGGCTTCGCAGCCTCACCCCTGAAGGGCCGCACCGGCACGCCGGAGGAAAACCGGCGGCGGGACGCGGACCGGCTGGCAGAGGTCAAGAGGCAGCAGGATGCCCTGCGAAAGCATCTGGATGAGCTGGCGGAACGGCTGCCGGAGCTGTATCTGTGCGCCGACCGGCTGGCCTCCCGCCTGCAGCGGGAGGAAAACCGCCGCAGGCTGCTGACCGACGGGTGCATCGTGGCATTCGACGGCTGGGTGCCGGAGAAAAAGACGGCAAGGCTGACGGCGTATCTGGACACGGCGGACTGCGACTACACCCTGTCCGATCCCACGACGGAGCAGATACCGGAGGTGCCGGTGCTGCTGGAGGACAACGCGGTGGCGCGATCCATGAACTGCATCACCGAGCAGTACTCCCTGCCGGCCTACGACGGCGTGGACCCCAACCCGGTGATGGCACCGTTCTTCATCCTGTTTTTCGGCATGATGATGGCGGACATCGGCTACGGGCTGCTGATGCTCCTCGGCTCATGGCTGTTCCTGAAGAAAAAACGGCCGGACGACCGCAGCTTTATGGAGATGATCTTCTGGTGCGGCGTGACCACCGTGGTCTTCGGCGCCATGACCGGCAGCTTCTTCGGCGACTTCCTGCCGCAGCTCTTCAAGTTCTTTGACCCGGAGAGCACCTTTGCCCTGCCGGCGCTGTTCTCACCCCTGGACGACACCATGGCCATCATGGTGGGCTCGCTGATCCTGGGCGCCTTGCAGGTGTTCACCGGCATGACCGTCAGCGTGGTGGAAAAATGCAAAAAGGGCTGCTTTATGGATGCCCTGTTTGACGAGATCACCTGGTGGATCATTCTGGCGGGCACAGGTCTTGCGGTGCTTGGCATCGGCAGTGTATCCGGCGTGCCGGTGGTGCTGATCGCGGGCGTTCTTATGCTGGTATACGGCGCGGGCCGGGGCAAAAAGGGCTTCGGCAAGGTGACGGGCTTCGTGGCGGCGGTGTACAACGGCGTGACGGGTTTCTTCAGCGATATCCTGTCCTACGTCCGGCTGATGGCGCTGATGCTGTCCGGCGCAGTGCTGGCCCAGGTGTTCAATATGCTGGGCGCCACCACCGGCAACGTGGTCACCTTCATCATCATCGCATTCGTCGGCAATATGCTGAACCTGGCGCTGAACCTGCTGGGCTGCTACGTCCACGATATGCGCCTGCAATTTCTGGAATTTTTCGGACGCTTCTACAAGGACGGCGGCAAGGCCTACCATCCCCTGCGCGTCCGGGCCAAACACGTAGAGATCATTAAGGAGGATACTAAATCATGTTAGCTTTTCTTGAATCTGTGGGCGGACTGGGTTTCGCCATCCTGGGCGCGGCGCTGACCGCCGGCCTGTGCTGCATCGGCTCCGCCAAGGGCACCGGTATGGTGGGTGAGGCCGCCGCCGGATTGACCAGCGAGGACCCCGATAAGTCCACCAAGTGCCTGATCCTGCAGGTACTGCCCGGCACCCAGGGCCTGTACGGCTTTGTGGCGCTGTTCCTGGTGCTGGGCCAGACCGGCCTGCTCAGCGGCAGCGTGCTGGATCTCTCCCTGACCCAGGGGCTGTCCTTCTTCGCCGCCTGCCTGCCCATCATGCTGGGCGGCTGGCTGAGCGCCATCTTCCAGGGCCGCGTGGCCGCCGCGTCCATCAACATCGTGGCCAAGCACCCAGAGGCCGCTACCAAGGGCATCATCTACTGCGGCATCGTGGAGTTCTACGCCATCCTGTCTCTGGTGGCGACCATTATGATCTCCCTGAACATCATGAAGTAAGGCGGGTGCGCCTATGAACGGTATCGACAAGATCATCGCACGCATGGAGGCCGACACACAGGCCGAGTGCGCCGACATCGCCGCCCAGGCGGCGGCGGAGGCCGAGGCCATTCTGGCCCGGTACCGCGCCGAGGCGGACAAGCTGCTCCGCGAGGGCGAGGCCCGCTGCAAGGTGCTGGAGCACGAGCAGGTGGAGCGCCTGGAGGGCGGCAGCCGTCTGGCCTGCCGCCAGCGGGTACTGGCGGAGAAGCAGCGGATGCTGGACGAGGCCTTCGCCCGCGCCGCCGACGCGCTGCTGAAGCTGCCGCGCCCGGAGTATATCGACCTGCTGGCATCGCTGGCCGCGGAAAACGGACAGGGCGGCGAGGCGCTGGTGTTCTCCGCCGCCGACCGGGACACGGTGGGTCAGGCGGTGGTGGACGCCGCCAACGGCAAAAAGCCCGGCGCGGGCTTCACCCTGGCTGCCGACACCCGGGAGATGGGCGGCGGCGTGGTACTGCAGCGGGGCCGCATGGAGATCAACTGCGGCTTTGCCGAGCTGCTGCGCCGGGCACGGCAGGAGGACTCCTCCGCCGTGGCCGCCGTGCTGTTTGACTGAAAGGGGGCGTCCCTTTGACAAAACGGAGAAAGGACACGGACTATCTGTTCCTGTCCGCCCGCATACGCGCCATGGAGCGCCGGCTGCTGACGGCACAGCGGCTGGAGCAGCTGCTGACGGCACCCTCCGTCGAGGCGTGCGCCCAGCTGCTGAGCGAGTGGGGCTACGCGCCCGTACACGATGAGCCGTCCCTGCAGGCGGCGCTGAGCGCGCAGCGCGAGGCGGTGTTCGCCGACGTTTCCCGCTTTATGCCGGAGGCGGAGGTGCTGGACGTGTTCCGGCTGAAATACGACTACCACAACATCAAAACGCTGCTGAAAGCGCCGCAGGATGCGGAGCGTCTGCTGATCGACGCCGGGACCGTACCGGCAGAGACGATGCAGAAAAAGCACGCTGAAAACGGCGGCTGGGACTTTCTGCCCGCCGACATGGCCGCCGCGGCCGATGAGGCCCAGCGGGTGCTGGCCGAGACGGGCAGTGCCCGCAGCAGCGACTGCATCCTGGATCGGGCCTACTTCGCGCGGCTGGAAAAGCTGGCGGCGGACAGCCACATACCCTATTTGCAGGACTATGTCCGCGCCATGATCGACGCGGCGAACCTGCGCTCACTCATCCGCACCCAGCGGCTGGGGCTGGACGCCGGCTTCCTGCGGGAGGTGCTGTTCCCCGGCGGCAGCGTGACGCCGGAGGCGATCCGCGCCGGAAGCGGCAGCGGCGCTGCCGCACTGTGGCGGGGCACGGCCTTCGCCCGGGCGGCGGAGCTGGGAGACGAGGCCGCCAAGGGCGGCAGCCTGACCGTCTTTGAAAAGGCCTGCGACGACGCGGTGCTCCGCGCCGCCGGCGCGGCACGCCGGGTACCCTTCGGCGTAGAGGTGGCGCTGGGCTATCTGGCGGCAAAGGAAGCGGAGTGGACGGCGGTGCGTACCGTGCTGTCCGGCCGGATGGCCGGTGTGCCGGCGGAGGCGCTCCGGGAAAGGCTGCGTGAGCAATATGTATAAGATCGCCGTTATTGGGGACCGGGACAGCGTGCTGGGCTTCCGCGCGCTGGGGCTGGACGTGTTCCCCACCGAGGATACCGACGCGGGGCGCAGAACGCTGCACCGCCTGGCGCAGGAGGACTACGCCGTCATCTATATCACCGAGCAGCTGGCGCAGCAGCTGACCGCCGAGATCGCCCGGTATAAAGACGCACCCCTGCCCGCCGTTATCCTCATCCCCGGCAAGACCGGTTCGCTGGGCATCGCCGGGGCCGCCCTGCACGACGCGGTGGAACGCGCCGTGGGCGCGGATATTTCCTGAAAGGAGCAAGAGAATGGGTAAGATCATCAAAGTCTCCGGCCCGCTGGTGGTGGCAGACGGCATGGCGGACGCCAACATGGCGGACGTGGTGCGCGTAGGTCCCCAGCAGCTGATCGGAGAGATCCTGAATATGACCGGCGACCGAGCCTCCATACAGGTGTATGAGGAGACGTCCGGTCTTGGTCCCGGCGCTGATGTGGTCACCACCGGCGCACCGCTGAGCGTGGAGCTGGGCCCCGGCCTGATCGAGAATATCTATGACGGCATCCAGCGTCCGCTGGAGGAGATCGTCCACCGGGTGGGCAGCAACATCACCCGCGGCATTCAGGTGCCGCCGCTGGACCGCGACAGGCTGTGGGACTTTACCCCCACCGCCGCTGTGGGCGACACCGTGGCTGTGGGCGACATTCTGGGCACCGTGCCGGAGACGGAGTCCGTGCTGCACAAGATCATGGTGCCCAAGGGCGCCGAGGGCACGGTGGCGTGGCTGGCCGAGGCCGGACAGTACAACATCACCCAGCCCATCGCCCGGGTGAAGCTGGCCAACGGTGAGGTGCGTGAGCTGACCATGGTGCAGAAGTGGCCCGTCCGCGTGGGCCGCCCCTATAAAAAGAAATTCCCGCCGGTAAAGCCTTTGCAGTCCGGCCAGCGTGTCATCGACACCATGTTCCCCATCGCCAAGGGCGGCACCGCCGCCGTGCCCGGGCCCTTCGGCTCCGGCAAGACCGTGGTGCAGCACCAGCTGGCCAAGTGGGCCGACGTGGACATCGTGGTCTATATCGGCTGCGGCGAGCGCGGCAACGAGATGACCGACGTACTGCGGGAGTTTCCGGAGCTGACCGACCCCCGCACCGGCGAGAGCCTGATGAAGCGTACAGTGCTGATCGCCAACACCTCGGATATGCCTGTGGCCGCCCGTGAGGCATCGGTCTACACCGGCATCACCATCGCGGAGTATTTCCGCGACATGGGCTACGATGTGGCCGTCATCGCCGACTCTACCTCCCGCTGGGCCGAGGCCCTGCGCGAGATGTCCGGCCGGTTGGAGGAGATGCCCGGCGAGGAGGGATATCCCGCCTATCTGGCCTCCCGTCTGGCGCAGTTCTATGAGCGCGCCGGCGTGGTGCAGTGCCTGGCCAGCGACGAGCGCACCGGCTCCCTGACCGCCGTGGGCGCGGTGTCGCCTCCCGGCGGCGACCTGAGTGAGCCGGTGGCACAGGCCACCATGCGTATCGTCAAGGTCTTCTGGTCGCTGGACGCCTCGCTGGCCTATCGCCGCCACTTCCCGGCCATCAACTGGCTGAACTCCTACTCCCTGTATCTGGACGCGGTGACGCCCTGGTTCAACGAGAACATGGGCGAGGACTTCATCCGGAACCGCAACCGCGCCATGCACCTTTTGCAGGAGGAGAACGAGCTGAACGAGATCGTCCAGCTGGTGGGCAAGGATTCCCTTTCCGCCCACGACCAGCTGACGTTGGAGATCGCCCGGATGCTGCGGGAGGACTTCCTGCAACAGAATGCCTTTATGGACGTGGACTCCTACTCCAGCTTTGACCGGCAGATGCAGCTGCTGGGGCTGATTCTGCACTACGAGTCCCTGTGCCGCGGCGCTGTGGACAAGGCCGTGGCCCCATCCGCGCTGTACGCCATCCCCGCCCGGGAGAAGCTGGGCTGGGCCAAGTACGCCGCCGCAGAGGAATACGCCGCCAACTACGCCGCCGTCCGCGCTGATATGGAGCGCGAGATCGCCGAGCTGATCCGAAAGGCTGGTGAAGAGGAATGATGAAGGAATACCGTACCATCCACGAGGTGTCCGGTCCCCTGATGGTGGTGGACCATGTGGAGGGCGTCACCTATGACGAGCTGGCGGAGATCCAGCTGCACAGCGGCGAGGTCCGCCGCTGCAAGGTGCTGGAGGTCAACGGCGACCGCGCCGTGGTCCAGCTGTTCGACTCCTCCGCCGGCATCAACCTGCGGGATGCCACCATCCGCTTCCTGGGCCACCCCTTGCAGCTGGGCGTATCCGCCGATATGCTGGGGCGCGTGTTCAACGGCATGGGCGAGCCCATCGACGGCGGCCCCGCCCTGCTGGCGGAGGAATACCGGGACATCAACGGCCTGCCCATGAACCCGGCGGCCCGTGACTATCCCAACGAGTTCATTCAGACCGGCATCAGCACCATCGACGGGCTGAATACCCTGGTCCGCGGCCAGAAGCTGCCCATTTTCTCCTGCTCCGGCCTGCCCCACGCCAATCTGGCGGCGCAGATCGCCCGACAGGCCAGGGTGCTGGACGACAGCTCCAACTTCGCCGTGGTGTTCGCCGCTATCGGCATCACCTTTGAGGAGTCGGAGTTCTTTGTGCGGGAGTTCCAGCGCACCGGCGCCATCGAGCGCACGGTGCTGTTCACCAACCTGGCCAATGACCCCGCCGTGGAGCGTATCGCCACGCCCCGTATGGCGCTGACCGCCGCGGAGTATCTGGCCTTTGAGAAGAATATGCACGTGCTGGTGATCCTGACGGATATCACCAACTACGCCGAGGCGCTGCGCGAGGTCTCCGCCGCCAAGAAGGAGGTCCCCGGACGCCGCGGCTATCCCGGCTATCTGTACACCGACCTGGCCAGTATGTACGAGCGCGCCGGCCGCAAGCTGGGGTGCAAGGGCTCCATCACCATGATCCCCATCCTGACCATGCCGGAGGACGACAAGACCCACCCCATCCCCGACCTGACCGGCTACATCACCGAGGGGCAGATCATTCTGAGCCGCGACCTGTACCGCAAGAACATCCTGCCGCCGGTGGACGTGCTGCCCTCTCTGTCCCGTCTGAAGGACAAGGGCGTGGGCGCCGGCAAGACCCGGGAGGATCACGCGCCCACCATGAACCAGCTGTTCGCCGCCTACGCCAGCGGTAAGGAGGCCAAGGAGCTGATGACCATTCTGGGCGAGGCTGCCCTGAGTCCCACGGACCTGCTGTACGCCAAGTTCGCCGACGAGTTCGAGAAGCGCTACGTCTCGCAGGGGTTCGACGAGAACCGCACCATAGAGCAAACACTGGACCTGGGCTGGGAGCTGCTGCGTATGCTGCCCCGCAGTGAGCTGAAGCGCATCAAGCCGGAGATGCTGAACAAGTATCTGCCGGTGAAGGAGTGAGCGCCATGGCGGGAAAGACTGTCAATCCCACCCGGATGGAGCTGACCCGGCTGAAGGGCCGGCTGAAGACCGCACGCCGGGGCCACAAGCTGCTGAAGGACAAGCGGGACGAGCTGATGAAGCAGTTTATGGACGTGGTGCGGCGCAACCGCGCGCTCCGCGCCAAGGTGGAGCAGGGGTTGAAGGAGGCCAACGCCGCCTTCACCGTGGCCGCCGCCCTGATGGGACCGGAGGTGCTGGAGGAGGCCCTGTCCTGCCCGCGGCGCAGCGTGTCGCTGGAGGTGTCCACCCGGAACATCATGAGCGTGAACGTGCCGGTGTTCACCTTCCAGACCGACAGCGGCGACGACGCGCTGCTGCCCTATGGCTTCGCCCAGACCAGCGGCGAGCTGGACGCGGCGCTGGAGAAGATGCAGGCGGTATTCGCCGATATGCTGGAGCTGGCGCAGGTGGAAAAGACCATGCAGCTGCTGGCCCAGGACATCGAAAAGACCCGCCGGCGGGTCAACGCGCTGGAGTATGTGATGATCCCGGAGACGGAGCAAAACATCCGCTATATCACCATGAAGCTGGACGAGAACGAGCGCGGCAACACCACACGGCTGATGAAGGTCAAGGAGATGGTATTGCAGGACGCGCACCACTACCAGCCGTAATGAATCAAAACCTCCGGCTAAGCCGGAGGTTTTGATTTTTGCTTATTGCTCGTTCCACTGCGTTAGGGCGCTGCGGGCGGCGGACTGCTCCGCCTCCTTCTTACTGCGGCCGGTGCCCTGGCCGAGCTCTCTGCCGTTCAGCGTCACCCGGAAGGTGAACTGCTTGGCGTGGTCGGGGCCGGAGGTCCCCGTCAGCTCATAGTGCAGCACCTGGCCGCTTCTGCGCTGGACCAGCTCCTGCAGCTCCGTCTTATAGTCCCGGCGGCGCTCCTCCACCACCTCCTCACGCTCCTTGTCCAGCAGGACGCGGTGGATGAGGTCGCTGGCGGCGTCCATCCCGCCGTCCAGATACACGGCGGCAAATACGGACTCAGTGGCGTCGGCCAGTATGGAGGGCCGGCAGCGGCCGCCGCCCTGCTCCTCGCCCTTACCCAGCAGCAGATAATTGCCCAGGTCCAGGGACTGGGCCACCTCGTGCAGGCTCTCCTCACACACCAGGGCGGCACGGATGCGGGTCAGGTCGCCCTCCGGCAGCTCCGGGTGCTTTTTGAACAGGTGCTCGGCGGACACAAAGCCCAGCACGGCATCGCCCAGGAATTCCAAGCGCTCGTTGCTGCGTATGCCCTCGCTGCGGTGCTCGTTGGCGTAGGAGCTGTGGTACAGGGCGGCACGGAGCAGCTCCGGGTCGCGGAAGGTGTAGCCCAGCTTTTTTTCCAGTTCTTCCATAGGAACCTCCTGAAAAAATACGGCCCTGCCGGGCCGTATTTTCTGTCGTTATAGTCGGATCAGCCCAGCTTGCTGTTGAGATAGCGGACGCAGTCGCCGACGGTCTTGAGGCCGGCCAGGTCTTCTTCGTCGATCTCGCCGATGTCAAACTCCTCTTCCATCGCCATGACCAATTCCACCAGATCCACAGAATCGGCACCCAGGTCGTCCACGAAAGAGCTGTCCATGCTGATCTCGTCGGCATCGATAGCGAACTGCTCGGCGATCAGATCCTGCATCGTCTTGAAGATCTCTTCCATAGTCAAGGGTATTCCTCCTTCTTTGCTTGTTATCTCCGAAAATAATACGGCAATCGTGTGACAGTGTCAATACCTTTTTGGTAAATTTATACGGTGGGAAGCTGCATTTTGTCTATGTGCGCCGCGATGGCCCCGGTAATACCGCTTTCGGCCACCTGAATGGCCTGCCCCACCGCGTTCTCGATGGCCTCGGCGTTGGAGCCGCCGTGGGCCTTGATGACCGGCCTGGAGATGCCGATAAAGGCCGTGCCGCCCACCTTATTGGGATCCAGCCGCGCTTTAAAGGCGTTCAGCCCCGGCATGACCAGCAGGGCGGCAAGCTTCGTCAGCAGGTTCTTTTTGAACATTCCCTTCAGGGCGCTGCCTGCGAAGGAGCCCACGCCCTCGATGGACTTGAGCATCACGTTGCCGGAGAAGCCGTCGGTAACGATCACGTCACAGCCGCCCTTGATGGCGTCCTTGGCCTCGATATTGCCGATGAAGTGCAGATCGCCCCGGGCGTCCGCCGCGCGCAGCAGGGCCAGGGTCTGCTTTTGCAGGTCGGTGCCCTTGCTGTCCTCCGCGCCGATATTCAGCAGGCCCACGCGGGGCGTCGCCACCCCCAGCACCCGCTGGGCATAGAAATTGCCCAGATAGGCGAACTGGAGCAGATACTCCGGGGTACACTCAGCGTTGGCGCCGCAGTCGATAAGCACAGCGCTGCCGGTGGTGGTGGGGATGACCGGCGCCATAGCCGCACGGCGGATGCCGTGGATACGCTTGGTGATCAGCGTCGCGCCGGTCAGCAGCGCACCGGTGGAGCCGGCGGACACCACGGCGTCGCCCTCTCCATCACGCAGCATGGTCAACGCCGCGCCCATGGAGGTATCCTTCTTCCGGCGGAACACGGTGGCAGGGTCGTCGCACATCTCCACCGTCTCCGTGGTGGGGCGGAGGGTCACACCCTGCGGCAGCGTTGCCGCGCCGCACCGGGCCGCCGCGGCCCGGATGGCCGCCTCGTCGCCGGTGAGGACGATGTCGCAGCCGAAGCGGCTGTGGGCGCTGAGCGCACCCTTGACGATCTCCAGCGGGGCGTTGTCGCCGCCCATAGCGTCGATGATGATCTTCACAGAGAGAGCACCTCCTCTTTCATGGTATCCAGAATGGCCAGCGACCGCTGGCTCAGCTCGGCATTTTTGTTGCGCTTACCCTTGACCCGGTGGTCCAACGGCGGGATAATGCCGAAGTTCACGTTCATGGGCTGAAAGTCCGCCACGCTCTCGTTGCTGACATACAGGCCCAGGGCGCCGATGGCCGTCTCACGGGGAAAGTCGAGGGGCGCCTGTCCTTTCAGCCGCCGGGCCAACTCTATACCCGCCAGAAAACCGCTGGCGCAGGACTCCACATAGCCCTCCACGCCGGTCATCTGACCGGCGAAGGCGATACGGGGATCGCTCTTGAGCCGGTAGTACCGGTCCAGCAGCCGGGGCGAGTCCAGATAGGTGTTGCGGTGCATGACGCCGTAGCGCAGGTACTGGGCGTCGTGCAGGGCGGGGATCATGGAGAACACCCGCTTCTGCTCGCCCCATTTCAGGTGGGTCTGGAAGCCCACCAGATTGTAGATGGTGCCGTCGGCGTTGTCGCGCCGCAGCTGCACCACGGCGTAGGGCTCACGGCCGGTCTTGGGATCCACCAGGCCCCGGGGCTTCAGGGGGCCGAAGCGCAGGGTGTCCTCGCCCCGGCGGGCCATGACCTCCACCGGCATACAGCCCTCGAACACGCCGCTGTCCTCAAAGCCGTGGACCTCGGCCTCCTCCGCCTTCACCAACTCCGCCCAGAAGGCCTGATATTCCTCTTTGGTCATGGGGCAGTTGATGTAGTCCGGGGTGCCCTTATCGTAGCGGGAGGCGAAATACGCACTGTCCATGTCCACGCTGTCGAAGGTCACCAGCGGGGCCGCCGCGTCAAAGAAGTTCAGCGTATGGCCGCCGCCCAGCTTTTCCGCAATGGCATCCGCCAGCGCGTCAGAGGTCAGCGGGCCGCTGGCGATGACCACATTCCCCTCCGGTATAGCGGTCACCTCGCCGGGGACCATGGTGATATTGGGGTGGCCCAGCACGGACTCGGTGACCATGCGGGCAAAGCCCTCCCGGTCCACCGCCAGCGCACCGCCGGCGGGCACCGCCGTGGCGTCCGCGCAGCGGAGGATCAGACTGTCCAGCCGCCGCAGCTCCTCCTTCAGCAGGCCCACGGCGTTCTCCAGCCCCGCACCCCGCAGGGAATTGGAGCAGCACAGCTCCGCAAAATAGCCGGTCACATGGGCGGGGGTCTTCTTCTCCGGCTTCATCTCCCGCAGCACCACGGGGATGCCCCGCTGGGCCAGCTGCCAGGCACATTCGGACCCGGCCAGGCCCGCGCCGATCACAGTTACGCTTTCCATTTATTTTTCCGCTTTCTTGGTCGTAGTCTTTTTTGTGGTCGTCTTCTTGGCCGCGGCAGGCTTCTTGGCCGCTGTAGTCTTCTTGGCAGCAGCCGGCTTCTTGGCAGCCGTGGTCTTTTTCGCAGCGGACTTTTTCGTCTCGGGCTGCGCCGCAGGCTTTTCCTCCGCAGCCGGCGCACTGTCCTCGGCAGACGCCGCGGCGTCATCGGTCTTGCGGCGGCGATAGCCGCGCTTGTCCTCCGGCAGGAAGTTCGGGCACTCGGGATTGGCGCAGAAGGGCTTGTTGAAGCCCTTACCGGCCTTCTTGAACATGGTCTTGCCGCACACGGGGCAGTCGTCCTTTACCGGCACGTCCCAGGTCATAAAATCGCAGGTGGGGAACTTATCGCAGCCGTAGTAGGTATAGCCGTTGCGGCTGGTCTTTTTCAGGATGCGTCCGCCGCACTTGGGGCAGCGGCCGGGCATTTCCACCACCAGAGGCTTGGTGAACTTGCACTCCGGGTAGCCGGGGCAGGCCAGGAACCGGCCGAACCGGCCGGACTTGACCACCATGTTGCGGCCGCACAGGTCGCACTTCTCCTCCGTGACCTCGTCGGGCACCTTGAGATAGACGCCCTCCATGTCCTTCTCGACCTTTTCTAGGTTCTCATGGAACGGCACATAGAACTGGCGGATCAGGTCCTTCCACTTGACCTGGCCGGCCTCCACATCGTCCAGCTTCTGCTCCATACGGGCGGTGAACTTTACATCCACGATGTCCGGGAACCGCTGGCACATCAGGTCGTTGACCACGCCGCCCAACGGTGTCAGGCGCAGGTACTTGCCCTCCTTGATGACGTACTCGCGGTCCAGAATGGTGGACACGGTGGGCGCATAGGTGGAGGGGCGGCCAATGCCGTTCTCCTCCATGGTGCGGATAAGGGTGGCATCGGTATAGCGGGCCGGGGGCTGGGTGAAATGCTGCAGGGGCGCAAAGCCCACCGCCGTCACCTGCTCGCCCTCCTCCAGCGGCGGCAGGGGAGAGTCCTTCTCCTCCTTGTCGTCGTCCCGGCTCTCCTCATATACAGCGGTATAGCCGGCGAATTTCAGGTTGCTGGCGGAGCACCGCAGGGCATGGGCACCGGCGGCGATCTCCACGGAGATGCTGTCATACACGGCGTTGGCCATCTGGCTGGCCAGGAAGCGGCTCCAGATCAGTCGGTAGAGGCGGTACTGCTCCGGCGTCAGGTCGCCCTTCACCTGCTCCGGCGTCAGCGCCGGGTCGGAGGGACGGATGGCCTCGTGGGCATCCTGGGCCCCGGCCTTGGTCTTGTACTTCCGGGGCACGTCGGGGCAATAGGCCGCGCCGTAGCGGGACTGTATCAGCTCGCGGGCCTGGGCCTGGGCCTCGTCGGAGATACGCAGCGAGTCGGTACGCATATAGGTGATCAGACCCACGGTGCCCTCGCCGGTGATGTCCACGCCCTCATACAGCTGCTGGGCAATGGCCATGGTCCGACGGGGCGTCATATTCAGCTTGCGGGAGGCCTCCTGCTGTAAGCTGGAGGTGGTAAAGGGCGGCGTGGGGCTGCGCTGCTTGTCGGTACGCTTCACGGTCTTGACCGCGAAGGCCTCTTTTTTCAGCTCCTCCACGATGCGCTGGGTATCCGCCTCGTCCTTAGGCTCGTATTTCTTGCCGTCCACACCGTAGTAGTGGGCGGTAAAGGATGCGGCGGCGTGGTTTTGCAGGTGTACGTCCAACGTCCAGTACTCCTGGGGCACGAAGGCCGCGATCTCCTGCTCACGCTGGGCCACCAGCCGGATCGCCACCGACTGCACACGGCCGGCGGACAGGCCGCGGCGGATCTTCTTCCACAGCAGGGGGGAGAGCTGATAGCCCACGATGCGGTCCAGCACACGGCGGGCCTGCTGGGCGTCCACCAGGTCCTGGTCGATGGTGCGGGGGTGCTGGATGGACTCCTGCACCACCTTCTTGGTGATCTCGTTGAACGTCACGCGCCGGGCCTTGTCATCCGGCAGGTCCAGCAGGTGCTGCAGATGCCAGCTGATGGCCTCGCCCTCGCGGTCCGGGTCGGTGGCCAGGTACACGGTCTTGCTCTTGTCCGCCGTGGTCTTCAGGTCCTTGATGATATCCTCTTTGCCCTTGATGGGCCGGTAGTTGGGGGTAAAGTCACCCTCCACGTCCACGCCCAGGGTGCTCTTGGGCAGGTCACGCAGGTGACCCATGCTGGCCTTGACCACATAGTCCGGCCCCAGATATTTGCCAATGGTCTTGGCCTTGGCCGGGGACTCCACGATGACCAGGTTTTTCTTTGCTGCCATATTGTTACTTACTCCTTTTTGAGTTCCACCGTCCGCAGGAAGCTCCGCGCTCCCTGACGGCAGACGTAGCCGTCGATCTCCAGCACCGTCAGCGCCGACAGCACACGGCGCACCGGCAGCTCGGCCAGCAGTGCCGCGTCATCGGTAAGGGTGGGTATATCCGCTTGCAGAACGGACAGCACCGCGATCTGATCGTCGGTGAGTCCGGCGGTGTCCTGTGAAATATCCAGCACCGGCAATACCGGCGTGGTGGGCGCGGGCGTCTCCTGCACCGGAACGGCAGGTGCGTCGTCTTCCGGCTCCGCGCCCTTGGGCAGAGGCGGGATCGTGGCCCGCAGAGGCCGCAGCTTATGGGGGAAGCGGCTCTCATAAAAGCTCAGCACGTCCCAGGCCTCGCACACCAGGCCCGCGCCCTCGCGTATCAGCGCGTTGCAGCCCCGGCTCTTGGGCGCGTCGAAGGGACCCGGCACGGCAAAGACCTCGCGGCCCTGCTCCAGCGCCGTGGCGGCGGTGATGAGCGCACCGCTTTTCTCCGGGGCCTCCACCACCACGGTGGCGAGGCTCAGCGCGCTGAGCAATCGGTTCCGCACCGGGAAGTGGTCGCCCTTGGGCTCCGTCCCGGGCGGGTACTCCGACAGGATAACGCCGGTGGCGGCGATGTCCTCATACAGCCGGCGGTTGGCCGCCGGATACACCACGTCCGCGCCGCCGCCCAGCACCGCGGCGGTAAAGCCGCCGGCGCGCAGGGCGCCCTTCAGCGCCTCGCCGTCGATGCCCTTGGCCATGCCGGACACCAGCAGCGCCCCCTGTCTGGCCAGCTCATAGCCCAACTGAGATGCCGCGCGCACGCCATAGGGCGTGCAGTCCCGGGTGCCCACCACCGTAACGGCCACCTCATCATCGAACAGGGGAAGGCTGCCCTTGCCATACAGCAGCAGGGGCGGGTCGTAGATGTTCCGCAGCCGCGCGGGGTATCCCGCGTCGTCCATGGTCAGCAGGAACTGGCCGTCTCTGGCGCAGTCCTCCAGCACCTTCTCCGCCCGGTCCAGCGATTTGTCCGCCAACAGGGCGGCCTGTAGTTTCGTAATGCCCTCTGCCAGCAGCAGCTCGCCCTCCGGGGCAAAATAGATCTCCTCCGGCGAGCCGAAATGCGCCAGCAGCTGTAATTTCGCCCGTTCCCCCAGACCCGGCAGTGTGGTCAGCCACACCCAATACTTCAAAGCCGCCATCTCAGTTCCCCTCCTCCGCGCGATAGGCCTCCCACAGCAGCACCGCCGCCGCGGCCGCGGCGTTCAGCGACTCGCAGTGGGACGACATGGGGATACGCAGCGTCTCGCGGCACAGCGCCAGCACCTCCGCGCTGACGCCCCGGCCTTCGCTGCCGATGACCAGCGCGCAGCGGCGCAGATCCCGCTGCCGCACGTCCACCGTGTCGTGACGCAGGGCCGTGCCGTACAGCGGCAGCCCCGCGTCTGCCAACAAGTCCGGCAGGTCCTCCAGCCCCACCGCGTACAGCGGCAGGCGGAACACCGCGCCCATGGCGGCGCGCAGCGTCTTTGGCCCATAGGGATCGGCGCAGCCCGGCAGCAGCAGCGCACCGGTGCAGCCGAAGGCGTCCGCCGTCCGCAGCACCGCCCCCACGTTGCCCGGGTCCTGCACACCGTCCAGCACCACATAGCGGCCCGGCGACAGGCGCGCAGGCGCCGCCATATCCGGCAGGGCACACAGGGCCAGCATCCCCTGGGGCGTGGGCATGGGCGAAATGGACGCCATCACGTCCGCCGGCACCGTCACCTGCCGCACATTCTCCGGCAGTCCCTCCGGGAAGGCCACACCATCCGCGGCGATGACACACTGCACGGACACGCCGTGCTGCACCGCCTCGCCCACCAGCTTGGGGCTGTCGCACAAAAACACCCCGGCCTTCCGCCGGAGCGCCGCCGTATCCAGCCTGCGGACCTGTTCCAGCAGCGGATTGCGCCGGCTGGTAATGCGCTCTGTCATAACGGTGCCCCTCCCCTCTCAGAATATTCCTTATAATATAGGTATCCTCTGCGAATGTCAACAAAAAATAAGGGAACGCGGTACGGCGTTCCCTTATTGCGTACTCAAACCGCGTGTCCCTGCGCCCGGATGATCTCCGCCACCTGTGCCACACACTCCCGGCAGACGGCATCCTCCGGCGCCTCCACCATCACCCGGAGCACCGGCTCCGTACCGGATTCACGCACCAGAATACGGCCCGTATCGCCCAGACGGCGGGCCACGTCGTCCACAGCCTTCTGCACGGCCGGGTCCTGACGGGCGGCAGCCTTGTCGTGCACCCGCACATTCTCCAGCACCTGGGGATAGATGGTAAGTCCCTCGGTGAGCTTGCTCATGGGCTGCTTGCGCTCCAGCATAACTTCCATCAGCTTCAGGCTGGTCAAAATGCCGTCGCCGGTGGAGGCGTACTTGGAGAAGATGATATGCCCCGACTGCTCGCCGCCCAGGGCGCAGCCGTTTTTGCTCATATACTCGTATACGTACTTGTCGCCCACAGCGGTTTTGGCATAGCGGATCCCCAACCGGTCAAAGGCCCGGTACAGTCCGAAGTTGGACATGACCGTGGTCACCACCGTGTTGTGGGGCAGCTCGCCCAGCTCCTTCATATGGCGGCCGCAGATATACAGGATATGGTCGCCGGTGATGATCTGGCCCTTTTCGTCCACCGCCAGGCACCGATCCGCGTCACCGTCGTAGGCAAAGCCCACGTCCAGGCCTTTCTCCACCACGAAGCGCTGCAGGGCCTCGATATGAGTGGAGCCCACGCCGTTGTTGATATTGAAGCCGTCTGGCTCATCGCCCATGACGTAGGTCGTGGCACCCAGTGCGTCAAAAACGCTTCTGGCGATCATCCAGGCGCTGCCATTGGCACAGTCCAGCCCCACCTTTTTCCCCTTGAAGGAGAACATTCCCAGGGAGATGAGGTAGCCCACGTAGCGGTTGCGCCCCGCGGACCAATCCACCGTGCGGCCGATATGATCCCGCTGCGCCAGGGGCAGCGTCTCCCAGGTCTGGCCGAACACGCTGAGCTTCCCGTCCAGGTAGTCCTCGATCAGGGCGACGGTGTCCTCGTCCATTTTCTCGCCGGACCGCCCGATCAGCTTGATGCCGTTGTCATAGAACGGATTGTGGCTGGCGGAGATCATAATGCCGCAGTCGAAGCCCTCCGTCCGCGCCACATAGGACACAGAGGGCGTGGTGGTCACGTGCAGCAGATAGGCGTCCGCGCCGGAGGCCACCAGCCCGGAGGCCAGGGCATACTCAAACATATAGCTGCTGCGGCGGGTATCCTTACCGATGACCACCTTTGCCGGCTCGCTGTCGCCGCCGCGGCGCTTGCATTCACCGCAGTACCAGCCCAAAAAGCGGCCCACCTGATAGGCGTGGTCCGCCGTCAGGGTCACATTGGCCTCGCCCCGGAAGCCGTCCGTGCCGAAATATTTACCCATTTTTCTTCCTCCCTGTCAGCGCTGGGCGGCAATGTCGCCGCTGCGCTTGTAGATGCTCGCCGCCGGCACGGTGCCCCGCACCGAGGACAGCGGATATACCCGGCTGCCCCGTCCGATGACGCTGCCGGGGTTCAGCACACTATTGCAGCCCACCTCCACGCCGTCGCCCAACATGGCGCCCACCTTCTTGCGTCCGGTGTCGATGCGCTCCGCACCGTCTGTGACCACCACATGGGTCTTGTCGGACTTCACATTGGAGGTGATGGAGCCGGCGCCCATGTGGGCCTTATAGCCGAGGATACTGTCGCCCACATAGTTGTAGTGAGGCGTCTGCACGTTATCGAACAGGATGACATTCTTCAGCTCCACGGAGTTGCCCACCACGCAGTGGGCGCCCACCAGCGCGCTGCCCCGGATAAAGGCGCAGTGGCGCACCTCCGTCTCCGGGCCGATGATGCACGGCCCGGTGATGGATGCCGTGGGTGCGACGTGCGCCGTCCGGTGCACCCACACCTCCGGGCCAAAGGGCAGATATTCGCTGTCCAGCTGTGCGCCCAGCGCACGAATGCAGTCCGCCAGGTCGGAGAGCGCCTCCCAGGGATAGGTAAAGCGGGCCAGGTAGTCCCCCGCCAGTGTATGTGTCAGATCATAAAGGTCGTTGATGGTGTACATAGTCTCCTCCTCCGCGCCTGTGCTACTGTACGCACCGCGACGGGATGTTATGTGCTAAGTATACTATCCGGTGCGGCATTTGGCAAGTGGGGGACAGAAAAAACACCCCCGCGCCGCTTTGGCGCAGGGGCGTTTTCAGCCATTTCAGTTGTCCAGCGGCTTCATTGTCGGGAACAGGATCACGTCGCGGATGGAATCGGTGCCGCAGAGCATCATGGCGCAGCGGTCGATGCCGAAGCCCAGGCCGCCGGTGGGGGGCATACCGTACTCCAGCGCCATGACGAAGTCCTCGTCCATCATGTCGGCCTCCTCGTCGCCGTTGGCGCGCTTGGCGGCCTGCGCCTTGAAGCGCTCGTACTGGTCGATGGGGTCGTTCAGCTCGGAGAAGGCGTTGCCCATCTCGCAGCCGCAGATGAACATCTCATACCGCTCGGTGAGGGCGGGCTGCTCGGGGCTGCGCTTGGCCAGCGGGCTGACCTCCACGGGGTACATGGTGATAAAGGTGGGCTGGATCAACGTCTCCTCCACCTTTTGGTCGAACGTCTCGTACAGGGCGTTGCCCCAGGTATGGGCCACGCCGTCCATGTCCACGCCCACGCTCTTGGCCAGCTCCACGCCCTTGTCGGCATCGCCGATGCAGGCCATGAAGTCCGCGCCGGTGACGTTCTTCACCGCGTCGGCCATGGTGACGCGCTGCCAGGAGGGGGTCAGGTCGATGTCGTGACCCAGCCACTGCACATGGTAGGTACCCAGGATCTCCTTGGCGGCACCGGTGAGGATGCCCTCCAGGATATCCATCATGCCGTCCAGGTTCGTGTAGGCCTGGTACAGCTCACAGGTAGTGAACTCGGGGTTGTGCTTGGTGTCCATGCCCTCGTTGCGGAAGATACGGCCCACCTCGTACACACGCTCCAGGCCGCCCACGATCAGCCGCTTCAGGTGCAGCTCGGTGGCGATACGCATATACATATCGATATCCTGCGCGTTGTGGTGGGTGATAAAGGGCCGGGCGTTGGCGCCGCCGGCGATGGGGCTGAGGACGGGCGTCTCCACCTCCATAAAGCCCAGACCGTCCAGATAGCGGCGCAGGAACGCCACGAACTGGCTGCGGATCTCGAAGTTCCGCTTGCTCTCCGGGTTCATGATCAGATCCACATACCGCTGGCGGTAGCGGATCTCCTTGTCGGTCAGGCCGTGGAACTTCTCCGGCAGGGGCCGCAGGGACTTGCTCAGCAGCGTGATGTCGTGTGCACGGACGGACATCTCGCCCCGCTGGGTGCGGAACACCTCGCCCTTGACGCCCACGATGTCGCCGATATCGTACTTCTTAAAGTGGTTATAGTTGTCCTCGTCCATCTCGTCCTTACGGGCGTAGATCTGGATACGGCCGGTCTTGTCCTGCAGGTCGCAGAAAGACACCTTGCCCATACCGCGCTTGCTCATCAGGCGGCCTGCCACGGACACAGCCTGCCCCTCCATGGCGTCAAAGTTATCCTTGATATCCTGTGTGTGGTGGGTCACATCAAACCTGGTGATGGTAAATGGATCGCGTCCCTCGTCCTGCAGCACCTTCAGCTTGTCGCGGCGGATGCGCAGCAGCTCGCCCATGTCCTGGGCCTGGGGCTGTTCGTTCACGTTGCGGTTGGTCTCGTCTGCCATAATGCAGCCTCCTTCGTCTATCCGTACCGCCGTTGCCGGCGGTGTTTATCTTTCAATACTGTCGACACGGTAGTGGATCACGCCCTTGGGCGCCTCCACGGTCACTTCATCGCCCGCCTTGCGGCCCATCAGCGCCTTGCCAAAGGGTGAGTCCTCGCTGATGGCGCGGCTCATCACGTCGGCCTCCTGAGAGCCGACGATCTTATAGGCGGGCAGCTGCTTTCGCATATCCAGATTGGTGACGGTGACGGTACAGCCGATAGATATCTTGTCGGAGTCCATCTCGGACTCATCCACGATCACGGCATGGAGCAGAATGTCCTCCAGCTCGGCAATGCGGGAGTAGAGCTTGCCCTGCTCGTTTTTCGCCTCGTCATATTCGCTGTTCTCGCTGAGGTCGCCAAAGCCGCGGGCCTCCTTGATCAGCTCCGCCACCTCGTCGGCACGGGTGGTCTTGCTGTAATCCAGTTCCTGTTTCAGCTCGTCATACCGAGCCTGGCTCATTTTGAATTCCTTTGCCATGCTGCACACTTCCCTTTCTATCCATAAGGATACCCTTTTAGGGCTATAAACAATATGTCACGTTGCATTATAGTGACTTTCCGTGCGTATGTCAAGCAAGTCTGTGATATGAATGTCGGATATCTGCCATTTTCCGGCCGCCGTCAGCACCGCGGCCAGAGGCTCCGTCACCGGCACCGCCAGCGCCGCCGCCCGGGGCGATGTCCATACCGGCGTCTGCCGCGCCCCGCAGTCCTCCGTCAGATATATCGCCGGGCCCTCCGTATCCTCCCGCACATCGCCGCACACCACCGTCAGCGCCGCACGCCGGCCCCCGTCTCCGGCGGCGATCCCCCAGCGGTACAGCAGCTCCGCCGCTAGCGCCGCAGGGTCCTCCATATCCAGCCGCACATACCGCGCCCGCCGGGCCAGCACCGTCAGCGCCGCCCGGGCCGTCTCCTCTCCGCCGGGGCCGCAGCGCAGCACCGCGGCGGCGTTTTGCAGACCGCCGGGGCAGAGAATATCCAGCAGACTGCCCAGCAGGGCGAGGCGCAGCGGCAGGACGGGGTATGATGTTATGTCTACCTGCTTCGCCAGCGAAAGGAGGTAAACATCGGCGCAGATACAGCGGCGGACACCGGAGTCATACATCTGACGCAGGCAGCGCAGCGCGCGGCGGCGGGCGAAATAGCCCCTCCCCACAGAAAGATAATGGAGTGGCAGACCCTCCACCGTTATGCGGGAAAGCACTGTCTTTTGGCCCTGCGTCATGTAAACGATCATGCGGTTTCCCTTCTCCCTCGGCGGTATGCAAAAAAATGCTGTTCCATTCTATGGAACAGCATTTTCAATATGTCATTAGTTACCAGGCTTTGATGTAGCCCGCCAGGTAGTTCAGCGGGTTCTGGTACACGATCTTGCTCACACCGTTGACCACGGTGGTGGTGCGGACCTCATAATGCAGATGCGGGCCGGTGGAGGCGCCGGTGTTGCCGGTGACGCCGATCACGGTACCCTGCGAGACAGTCTGGCCCTGTGACACCTTCACCACGCTCAAATGGGCGTACAGGGTGGTCAGGCCGCCGCCGTGGTCAATGACCACATAGTTGCCGTAACCGCCGCCCCAACCGCTGGTATTGGTGAGGATCACCTTACCGCTCTTGACGGCATATACGCTGCTGGTATAGGACACGTTGCAGATATCCACACCCTTGTGGTTGGTGCTGCCGAAGCCGCCGGGGGCCACGCGGGAGCCGACGGGCGAGCTGATCTTTTTACTGGTGCTGACGGGCCAGATAAAGCCCTCGTTGCTGGGCACCACGTCGGAGTCGGCGATCAGCTGCTCGAGCTGCGCGTCGATCTCATCAGCCGCCTTTGCCTCCGCGTCATGCAGCTGCTCCAACGCTTTCTGGTCGGCGGCATACTCGTTCATCAGCTTGGTGGTCTCGTCCAGCTTGCCCTGCAGCTCGTCCTGCTGCTCACTCAGCTGGGTCTCCTTGGCCTCCATCTCCGCCTTCTCGGCCTTGATGTTCTCCCGCGTCTCCTGCAGGGCGGAGATAATTCTCTTGTTGTACTCCGCCACCTCGTTGACGAACTCCATGCGGTTCAGCAGGTCGGCCATGCTGGTGGCCTTGAACAGCACCGACAGATAGCTCAGGCTGCCGCGCTCCTCCTCCTCACGGACCTGCTGGCAGAACAGTGTGTACTGCTCCTCCTCCAGCAGCTCATACCGGGCGATCTGCGCCGCGGCGTCGTCGATCTGGTTCTGGGTATCGTCGATCTGCTCCAGCAGCAGCTGGTTCCGCTGGTCCAGCAAATTCTTGGTGGCCATCACGTCGTTCTTCTTGGCCTTGGCCTCAGCGATCTGCTTCTCCAGTTCCTTCAGCTTTTCCTGCTGCTCCTTCTTTTTCTGTTCCAATGCGGCCACCTGTGCCGCCTTGCGCTGCTCCTCCTCCAGCTCAGCCTCGGTCTTGGTCGCATAAGCCGGTCGGACGGACACGGCGGCGGCCGCACCCAGCAGCATCAGCAGTGCCAGCACGGCGCACAGAATACGTTTCGGTTTCTTCATGCAAGCGCTCCTTTCTTTACACCCGGAGGAACCGGCGTATGGCGGTCAGGCTGCCGCCCACACCCACCAGAATACCCGTGCCCAGGAACACCAGGGCCACGAACTGCCATATTCTCGTAAACGGCACCACGTTCAGTATCTGCAGGCTGTCAGAGTTGGCAATTCCCTGCGCCACGGCGGCATACAGCCCCCATTGCAGGCCAAAGGCGATCACCGCGCTGAACAGGCCCAGCAACAGTCCCTCATACACAAAGGGCCAGCGGATGAACCCGTTGGTGGCGCCCACCATCTTCATGATGGCGATCTCGTCCCGCCGGTCGAATGTCGTCAGCTTGATGGTGTTGCTGATGATGAACACCGACACCAGCAGCAGTATGGCGATCAGCGCGACGGAGATGACGCCGGCCACGTTGCGGACTGTGGTAAAGCCGTTGGCCACAGCCTCGTCAGCGCGGGCCTTGTCAATGCCGGGGATATTGTCCACTGCGGTCTTTGTCTCCATGATTCGGTTCGGATCCGTGACGTGTATCACAAACCGATGGCGGAACACCGTGGCGTCCAGGTCGCCGTACACACCGCCGTCATCGTACTTCTCCACGTAGGCGTCCCGGGCCTCCGTCCGTGAGACGAAGGTACAATCAGCCACGTTCTCCGTGCTCTCGATCTGCGTTTGCAGGGCCCGGGCCTCGCTCTCCTCCAGCGTCTCGTCCACGAAGGCCACGATGGCGTTCTCCTGCTGTAGGTCCGCCAGGTTTTCGTTGGCATTGTAGGCCACCAGCGTGAATGTACCCATAATGAGCAGGCACGCCACGGTAACGCCGATGGCGGCGAAGGACATGAACCCGTGGGAGAACATATTGCCCGCGCCTTCTTTGACGAAAAATTTAAAATCGTGCTTCATATCACACCTCGTAGCTGCCCAGGCCGTCGCCGATGACCTGCCCATCGTTCAGCAGGATGATCCGCTTGTTGAAGTGGTTGACCAGGCCCCTCTCGTGGGTCACCACGATCACCGTGGTCCCCAGGGCGTTGATGCGCTCCAGCAGCGTCATGATCTCCAGTGACCGGCCCGGATCCAGGTTGCCGGTGGGCTCGTCCGCCACGATGGTGCTGGGGTTATTCACCAGCGCCCGGGCAATGGCCACACGCTGCTGCTCACCGCCGGAAAGCTGGTCGGGATAGCTGTTCTCCTTGTCCGCCAGCCCCACCAGCTCCAGCACATAGGGAATGCGGTTCTTCAGCTCCCGCGGAGACGCCCCCACCGCCCGCATGGCCAGCGCCAGGTTGTCCCGCACGGTCTTATTGCCGATCAGGCGGAAGTCCTGGAAGATCACGCCGATCGTCCGGCGCATATAGGGGATCTGTTTTTCAGCGATGCGGCTCATGGAAAAGCCGTTGACCATCACGCGGCCGGCGGTGGGCACCACCTCACCGGTCATCAGCTTGATGATGGTGGACTTACCGGAGCCGGAGGGCCCCACCAGAAAGACGAATTCTCCGTCGTCCACGGTAAAGGAAACGCCCTTTAACGCGCGCGTCCCGTTGTCGTATACCTTCTCGGCGTCTATTAAACGAATCATAGCAACGCTCCTGTCCGTCAAAATGCAACATATTGTGGCCAAATACGACCACAAATACCATTATATATAAATAGTTACAAAATGGCAACAGGAAAGATATGAAAATATTTTGAATTTGCCCCGCCGCACATTGCTTGTTCTTTAGACGGTCCTCCCACCCCAAAAGTTCCTAAAAAAGGAAGTTTCTGCGGCATCGCGCAAAAAGAGCGCCCCACAGGGCGCTCTTTTTTCTGTATATGTACTTATGCGTCGATGCCGCGGCTGGTCAGATACTTCTTGACCATCAGGGCGACCTTGAAGGTGATGGCGTCATCGAACTCCCGCAGATCCAGGCCGGTCAGCTTCTTGATTTTCTCCAGACGATAGACCAGCGTGTTCCGGTGGACAAACAGCTTACGCGCCGTCTCGGATACGTTCAGGTTGTTCTCAAAGAACTTGTAGATGGTGAACAGCGTCTCTTGATCCAGTGCATCGATGGGGTTCTTCTTGAACACCTCCTGCAGGAACATCTCGCACAGGGTGGTGGGCAGCTGATAGATCAGCCGGCCAATACCCAGATTTTCGTAGTTGATGACGTAGCGCTCCGTATCGAACACCTTGCCGACCTCGATGGCGATCTGGGCCTCTTTGTAGCTCTTGGCCAGGTCACGCAGATGCAGGGCCAGGGTGCCGATGCCCACGAACACGCGGCTCTCTCCATCGGCGCGCAGGGCCTCCTCGATGCGGAGAGCCACCTCCTCCATATCCTTGGCGGTGGCATCCTCCCCCATCTGGTGGATCAGCGCCACGTCGTGCTCACCTACGCTCAGTACAAAGTCGTTCTGCCGGTCAGGGAACAAGCCCTGCACCACATCCACGGGCACGGTGTCCAGCCGATCGTCCACCGGGCGCACCACGAACACGCCGCGGGCCACCACGGCATCCACGTGCAGCTCCTTGGCCCGCATATAGATGTCACTGATGAGGATGTTATCGGAAATGATGTTCTTGATGAAGGAGCCCTTGTCGTGCTTCTCCTCATAGTAGTTTTTGGCGGCGTTCAGCGCCACGGCGGCCATAGAGCACACCGTGCGGCTCATGCTGTCATCGCCGGTGGCGAACACGGCATAGTCAAAGGTGTTGCCCCAGCTGGGCAACGCCTTGAAGCACTTGCCCTCCAGCGCCACGCAGGTGCCGTCCGCCGAAACGATAGGCTCCACATATTTGCTCCATCGCTTGCCAATGGCCGTCAGCTCACTGCAAGCGATAACGGTGCCCTCGGCATCGATCACGCCGATGGTACGGTCGGTGGTCTCTTTAAATTGGAGTACAGAGTTCTGAAAAATTCTGCCGGACATAACGTGATCCTCCCGCAAATCCCGCGACGGTACTTTGTGCAATCTGCTCAGTCGTCTCTCCTATTATATCGTCATAATCACGATTTTGCAAGCGTTTTTTTCTCTTTTCCACAAAAAACTTGTCGCGTTTTTTGCGGTTATGTCAAAAAAATCACAGGTCACATACACGGTATAGCGCTGATATCTCCTCCGCGCGCAGCAAACGGTACGCTCCGGCAGCCAAGGAGTCATCCAATGTCAGCGGCCCCATGGACAGCCGCTTCAGATACAGCACCGGCGCGCCGCGGGCTGCCAGCATCCGCTTGACTTGGTGGAATTTCCCCTCCCGCAGCGTTACGATGCACGCATGACCGGGCAGGAGCTCCAGCCCGGCAGGCAGGCATTCCAGCCCGTCCCCCAGCGTCATCCCGCGGGCAAATGCCTCCGTATCTGCCGCTGAGAGCTCACCGTCCACCCGGGCAAAGTAGCGTTTGTCCACGTGGTATTTAGGGCTGAGGAGCCGGTGGGCCAGTTCTCCGTCGTTGGTCAGCAGCAGCAAGCCCTCCGTGTCCTTGTCCAGCCGGCCCACCGGGGCAAGACCAATGCGGCGCAGCTCCGGCGGCAAAAGGTCCAGGACCGTGGGCTGCTTTCTGTCCTCGGTGGCGGTGAGGACGCCGGCGGGCTTATGCAGCATAACATAGGTAAAGCGGCAGAGGGAGATGGTCTCGCCGGCCACGGTGACGATGGCCGCGGCCGGGTCCAGCTTGTCCTCGGCGGAGGCGGCCAGCCGGCCGTCAACACGCACCATGCCCTGCCGTACCAACGCTTTCACCTCCCGGCGGGACCACTTCCCAGTGCCCGCCAGCAGCTTGTCGAGACGCTCCATAGGCCGCCTCCTTTCGGATTTTTACCCTATGATAGCATATTCTCATCAGATTGAAAATAGGTAATTATGAGGTGATGAATATGATGATATTACATATATCCAAACGGCGCATTGCCGTTATGGCGGTGTCATTTATGGTGATCGCTGCCGTAACCGTGGTGTTAGCCGGGTGCTTCTCTGACAAGGAAAATACCATTACACTTGCCGACACCGCAGAAATGGCGGACTATTTACAGCAGTTGGGCTGGCAGGTGGAGCCTGATCCGATCGAGACGCTGGACCTTCAGCTTCCCCAGACTCTGGGCGACACCTGGGGCGACTACGCCGCCATACAGACCGAACAGGGCCTCCCCTTTGCAGACTTTGCGGGACAGCCGATACGGCGCTACACATTCCGCATCACCAACTATCCCGGAATGGACGGGGGCGTGCAGGCCAACCTGTACCTGTGCGGTGATACGCTTATCGGCGGGGACGTTGTGGCCACCGGGAAGGGCGGCTTCCAGCACGGACTGACATATCCCGCTGTATAGAGCGCAAATCAGAATACATTTTGACATATCTCGTCAGAATTATACAAATTGTTTTCGAACATTGGTAAAAAAGAGGAAGCCTTCCGGCTTCCTCTTTTTAATTGGCTTTGTCCCTGTGGGGTCAGATTACTCGTCGATCTCGATGACGACGCCGGAACCCACGGTACGGCCACCCTCACGGATAGCGAAACGCAGACCGTTCTCGATAGCGATGGGGGTGATCAGCTCGACCTTCATGTCGACGTTATCGCCGGGCATGCACATCTCGGTGCCCTCGGGCAGGGTGATGACGCCGGTCACGTCGGTGGTACGGAAGTAGAACTGGGGACGATAGTTATTGAAGAAGGGGGTGTGACGGCCGCCCTCGTCCTTGGTCAGAACGTAGACCTGGCCAACAAACTTGGTGTGGGGATGAATGGAACCGGGCTTGGACAGGACCTGGCCGCGCTCGATCTCGGTCTTGGCAACACCACGCAGCAGGGCGCCGATGTTATCGCCGGCCTCAGCGTAATCCAGCAGCTTGTGGAACATCTCGATACCGGTAACGGTGGTCTCGCGCTTCTCATCGGACAGACCGACGATCTCGACCTTCTCGTTCAGGTTCAGCTTACCACGCTCCACACGGCCGGTAGCCACGGTACCACGGCCGGAGATGGTGAACACGTCCTCGACGGGCATCAGGAAGGGCATATCCTCCTTGCGGTCGGGAGTGGGGATCCAGCTGTCAACAGCATCCATCAGCTCCTTGATGCAGGCATACTCGGGAGCGTTGGGATCGGTGGACTCGGAAACCAGAGCGTTCAGAGCGCTGCCGCGGATGATGGGGGTCTCGTCGCCAGGGAAGCCGTAGAAGTCCAGCAGCTCGCGAACTTCCATCTCCACCAGCTCCAGCAGCTCCTCATCGTCGACCTGGTCGCACTTATTCAGGAAGACCAGCACGGAGGGCACGTTCACCTGACGGGCCAGCAGCAGGTGCTCACGAGTCTGAGCCATGGGGCCGTCGGAGGCAGCGATGACCAGGATAGCGCCGTCCATCTGGGCAGCACCGGTGATCATGTTCTTGATATAGTCGGCGTGGCCCGGGCAGTCGACGTGCGCGTAGTGACGCTTGGCGGTCTCATACTCCACGTGAGCGGTGTTGATGGTGATACCACGCTCGCGCTCTTCGGGAGCCTTATCGATGGAAGCGTAATCGGTGTACTCAGCACCGCCCTGCAGAGCCAGATACTTGGTGATAGCGGCGGTCAGGGTGGTCTTACCATGGTCGATGTGACCGATGGTGCCGATGTTAACGTGGGGCTTAGTTCTCTCAAATTTCTGCTTAGCCATTTGAAATGATCCTCCTTAACATTTTTGTATCGTGTGTGGGGCAGCGTTACATTCTAACACTGCCATTTTACAGTATTTTGGTGGGAAAATCAATCGTAAAATACGGTTTTAGAAATTTTCCCGGCCGGTGCGCTTGGCGATCAGCTTCTCCTGCAGACCCTTGGGCAGCTCGATATAGTGGCTGGGCTCCATGGTGTACTGACCACGGCCCTGGGTGCGGGAACGCAGGTCGGTGGCATAGCCGAACATCTCGGCCAGCGGCACGAACGCGTCGATCTGCTGTGCGCCGGAACGCATCTCATAGCCCTGGATCTGTCCGCGCCGGGCATTCAGGTCGCCGATCACATCGCCCATGTACTCGTCGGGGACGATGACACAGACCTTCATAATGGGCTCCAGCAGCGTGGGATCCGCCTTACGCATAGCCTCTTTGAAGGCCATGGAACCGGCGATCTTGAACGCCATCTCGGAGGAGTCCACCTCGTGATAGGAACCGTCGAACAGGGTGACCTTGACATCCACCACGGGATAGCCAGCCACGGTACCGGAGAGCATGGCGCCCTGGATACCGGCATCGATAGCGGGGATATACTCCTTGGGGATGGCACCGCCCACCACGGCGTTGACAAACTCGTAGCCCTTACCGGACTCGTTGGGCTCCACGTGGATCTTCACATGACCGTACTGGCCCTTACCGCCGGACTGGCGGGCATACTTGGTATCCTGATCCACAGCCTTGCGGATGGTCTCCTTGTACGCCACCTGGGGCGCGCCCACATTGGCCTCCACCTTGAACTCGCGCAGCAGGCGGTCCACGATGATCTCCAGGTGCAGCTCGCCCATACCGGCGATGATGGTCTGGCCCGTCTCCTCATCCGTGTAGGTGCGGAAGGTGGGGTCCTCCTCGGCCAGCTTGGCCAGAGCGACGCTCATCTTCTCCTGACCAGCCTTGGTCTTCGGCTCGATGGCCACGCGGATCACAGGCTCCGGGAACTCCATGGACTCCAGGATGATGGGATGCTTCTCATCACACAGGGTGTCGCCGGTGGTGGTGTTCTTCAGACCCACCACGGCGGCAATATCACCGGAGTAGACGGACTCGATATCCTCGCGGTGGTTGGCGTGCATCTGCAGGATGCGGCCCATACGCTCGCGCTTGCCCTTGGTGGCATTGAGGACCGAGGAGCCGGTGGTCAGCGTGCCGGAGTAGACACGGAAGAAGCTCAGGCGGCCCACATAGGGGTCGGTCATGATCTTGAACGCCAGGGCTGCAAACGGCTCGTCATCGGAGGACTTGCGCTCCTCTTCCTCGTCGGTCTTGGGGTTAACACCCTTGATGGCGGGGACATCGGTGGGGGCGGGCATATAGTCCACGATGGCGTCCAGCAGCTTCTGTACGCCCTTGTTGCGATAGCTGGAGCCGCAGGTCACGGGCACCATCTCCACGGCACAGGTGGCCTGGCGGATGGCGGCGCGGATCTTGGCGGTGGGGATCTCCTTCCCCTCCAGATACAGCTCCATGATCTCATCATCGAACATGGAGACCGCGTCCAGCAGCTTCTCGCGGTACTCGTTGGCAAGGTCGACCATATCCTCGGGGATAGGCTCCACGCGCATATCCTTGCCCAACTGATCGTAATAGATATCGGCATCCATCTCCACCAGGTCAATGATACCCTTGAAGGTATCCTCCTTCCCGATGGGCAGCTGGATGGGGACGGCGTTGGCCTTCAGCCGGTCATGCACCATGTCCAGCACGTGATAGAAATCCGCGCCGGTGATGTCCATCTTGTTGACGTAGATCATCCGGGGGACATGGTAGTGATCGGCCTGACGCCACACAGTCTCGGACTGGGGTTCCACACCGCCCTTGGCACACATGACGGTGACAGACCCGTCCAGCACACGCAGAGAACGTTCCACCTCAACAGTGAAGTCCACGTGGCCCGGGGTGTCAATGATGTTGATACGCGTCTGGGGGAACTGATCCTTGGAGCCCTTCCAGTAGCAGGTGGTCGCGGCGGAGGTGATGGTGATACCACGCTCCTGCTCCTGCTCCATCCAGTCCATGGTAGCGGTACCCTCGTGCGTCTCACCCAGCTTGTAGTTCACGCCCGTGTAGTACAGAATACGCTCTGTGGTCGTGGTCTTGCCTGCATCGATGTGTGCCATGATGCCGATATTTCTTGTGTTTTCCAGTGTAACCTTTCTCGGCATACCGTTCTCCTTTTTGTGTCGTTGGTATGATTACCAGCGGAAGTGGGCGAAAGCCTTGTTGGACTCCGCCATCTTGTGGGTGTCCTCGCGCTTCTTCACGGCAGAGCCGGTGTTGTTGGCGGCGTCCATGATCTCGCCGGCCAGGCGCTCGGCCATGGTGCGCTCACCGCGAGCGCGGGAGTAGTTGGTCAGCCAGCGCAGACCCAGGGTCTGACGACGGGCGGGACGAACCTCCATGGGGACCTGATAGGTGGCGCCGCCCACACGGCGGGCCTTGACTTCCAGGCTGGGCATGATGTTTTCCATCGCCTGGGTGAACACTTCCAGAGGATCCTTCTCGGTCTTGTCCTTGATGATGTCAAAGGCACCGTAAACGACCTTCTGGGCGACGCCCTTTTTACCGTCCAACATGATGCTGTTGACCAGCTTGGTCACCAGCACGGAGTTGTACATAGGATCGGGCAAGATCTCTCTCTTGGGAACATTACCTCTTCTGGGCACTATGCTTCCCTCCTTCATAAAAATATGATTTCACAGGTACTCAACAGCTTGCGAAGGCTGTTGTACGGCCTGCCAAAGAGGTATTTTTATATATAGTATATAAGAAACCTTTTCGGCAAAGCTCATGCTGCAAGTTTTACTTGCTCTTGGGGCGCTTTGCGCCGTACTTGGAACGGGCCTGCATACGGCCGGACACACCCTGGGTATCCAGCGTACCACGGATGATGTGGTAACGGACGCCGGGCAGATCCTTGACACGGCCGCCGCGGATCATCACGACGGAGTGCTCCTGCAGGGAGTGACCCACGCCGGGGATGTAGGCGGTGACTTCGTAGCCGTTGGTCAGACGCACACGGGCGATCTTACGGAGCGCGGAGTTGGGCTTCTTGGGGGTCGCAGTTCTGACGGCGGTGCAGACGCCACGCTTCTGGGGAGAGCTCAGGTCGGTCTCCTTGTTCTTCAGCGTATTCAGGCCCTTCTGCATAGCGGGAGAATTGGACTTGTAGGTGCTCTTCTTCCGGCCCTGCTTGACCAGCTGGTTAAAAGTAGGCATTTGGTTTCTCCTTTCGTAAGATTTGTGGGACGTATGTCCCTTTATTTTTTCCACGGAACAGAGGGTATCTATTCCGGATGGAACGTTATTCAGCCGTTCAGGACGGCCACAGCGGCGGCAGGCACGGCGATACCGCAGGCAGTACCCAGCTGCCGCAGCGTCATGCTGCTGTCACAGGGGATGGCCTTTTCCGCGCACAGGGCGCGCAGGGGATCGGTGAGCCGGGGATCGGCGTCACAGGCCAGATAGACGTGGGCGGCAGCACCCTGGACAAGGGCACGACGGGTCTGCTTCAAGCCCACGACTTTTCCCTTGGCGGTCAGTTCTCCGGGCACAGGCGCTCTCCTCCTGTCGTCGCATAACAAATCCCGCGGGCAATTCCCGCGCAATTTGAAATTATAGCATAGCTGCGCGGAAGCGTCAAGTGTGTTTCGCGGGAAAGTTTGTGAATTCCACTGAAATTCCACGGATAATTTCAGAAGATATCACGAAAAGCTACCCCGGATGCGCTTCCGGCGTCCGGTGAAAAGAGGAGGCCGGAGGGCCTCCTCTTTCGGATGTTCGGTCTCGGCTTACAGCGCGTCGCCGGTGTCCGTCTCGGGACCGTCGCTCTCAGGGAGCTCCGCCTCGTCCATGTCCGCCGGCGCCTCCACAGGTGCGGGGACCTCCGTGTGCATGGCCTCGGCCTCGTCCTTCTTCTCGGCCTCGGTCTCGGGGACCATCTCCTCCGCCAGCTGGCGGTAAGCGGTCAGGCCGGCGCCGGCGGGAATGAGCTTGCCGATGATGACGTTCTCCTTCAGGCCGACCAGGTGATCCACCTTGCCCTTGATGGCGGCCTCGGTCAGGACCTTGGTGGTCTCCTGGAACGAGGCGGCGGACAGGAAGGAGTCTGTTGCCAGAGAGGCCTTGGTGATACCCATCAGCAGCTGGGTGTAGGTGGCCTCCTGCAGCTCCTCGCCGTCCTCACGCTTCTCGCCGGCGGCGATACGGGCGCGGACCGCTGCGTTGGCGTCCTCCACCTCCATCACGTCGGCCATAGCGCCGGAGAGCAGCCCCTCGGCGTCGTTGGCATCCTCCACGCGGACCTTACGCATCATCTGGCGCACGATGACCTCGATGTGCTTATCGTTGATATCCACGCCCTGCTGACGGTAGACCTTCAGGACCTCCTGGATCAGGTAGTTGTGGACCGCGGAGGCGCCGCGGATACGCAGCACATCGTGGGGGTTCAGCGCGCCGTCCTGCAACTGACGGCCCTTCTCGATGACCTCGCCGTCCTGCACCAGCAGGCCGGTGTGGGGCACCGCGTAGGTGCGGGTATCGCCGTCATCGGCGGTGATGATAATATTCAGCAGGCTGCCCTTGGTAGCCTCCTCGAAGCGGACCTTGCCGCCGATCTCGGCGATGGTGGCCATCTTCTTGGGCTTGCGGGCCTCGAACAGCTCCTCCACTCGGGGAAGACCCTGGGTGATGTCGCCGCCGGCCACGCCGCCGGTGTGGAAGGTACGCATGGTCAGCTGGGTACCGGGCTCGCCGATGGACTGGGCGGCAATGATGCCGACCGCCTCGCCGGGGCCGACGGGCTTGCTGGTGGCCAGGTTCATACCGTAGCACTTGGCGCAGATACCGCTGTGGGCACGGCAGGTAAGCACGGTGCGGATCTCGGCGGAGTGGATGTCGAAGGACTCCATCAGCGCGGCGTCATCCTCGGTCATCATGTGATCCTTGGAGATGAGTACCTCGTCGGTGCCGGGTTTGAGGATATCGCGGACCGGGAAGCGGCCCTTGATGCGCTCGGAGAACTTCTCGATGACCTGACCGCCCTCGCTGATCTCAGACACCACGATGCCCTTTTCCACACCGCAGTCGGCCTCGCGGATGATGACATCCTGGCAGACATCCACCATGCGGCGGGTCAGATAGCCGGAGTCGGCGGTACGGAGGGCCGTATCGGCCAGGCCCTTACGGGCGCCTCGGCTGGAGGTGAAGTACTCCAGCACGGACAGGCCCTCGCGGAAGTTGGCCTTGATGGGGATCTCGATGGTCTTACCGGCGGTGTTGGCCATCAGGCCGCGCATACCGGTCAGCTGACGGATCTGCTTCATGGAACCACGGGCGCCGGAGTCCGCCATCATGAAGATGGGGTTGTACTTGTTCATGTTGGCGGTCAGGGCGTCAGTAACGTCGGCGGTGGTCTTTTCCCACTCGCGGACTACCAGCTTGTAGCGCTCCTCGTCGGTGATGAAGCCCATGTTGTACTGATCCTCGATCTCCACCACGCGCTTTTCGGTCTCGTCGATCAGCTCGTACTTGGCCTTGGGCACCGTCATATCCGCGATGGAGATGGTGATGGAGCCGCGGGTAGAGTACTTGTAGCCGGTGGCCTTGATGTTGTCCAGCACCTCGGCAGCGATGGTGAAGCCATACTGCTTGATGGTCTTGTCGACGATCTTGCCCAGCAGCTTCTTGCCGCAGGTCTCGGTGATCTCGTAGTCAAAGAACTTGTCGGAGGGTGTACCGTCCTCGTTGAAGCGCTTGACAAAACCCAAGTCCTGGGGGATGTTGCGGTTGAAGATGATGCGGCCGGCGGTGGCGCGGACCACATGACTGACCTTCACACCGTTCAGCTCCTTGGTCACGCGGACCCAGATGGGCTGGTGGATACCGATGATGTGCTCGTTGTAGGCCATCAGCGCCTCGTCCTCATCGCGGTAGATGTTCATGTGGACAGAGGCTTTCTCCTCTTCGGTAAGCTCATCGTAGGTCTTGCCGGCCAGGGCGAAGTCCACGCCCTCGGGCCACAGCTCGTCGTTGGTCATCTGGCTGACGCCGTTCTCAAACCGCTCGAAGGTCAGGTAGTAGGAGCCCAGCACCATATCCTGCGTAGGCACGGTGACGGGGCCGCCGTCCTGGGGACGCAGCAGGTTGTTGGCGGACAGCATCAGCAGACGCGCCTCGGCCTGTGCTTCGGCGGACAGAGGAACGTGGATAGCCATCTGGTCGCCGTCGAAGTCGGCGTTGAAGGCCGTGCAGTTCAGGGGATGCAGCTTCAGGGCGCGGCCCTCCACCAGCACCGGCTCAAAGGCCTGAATGCCCAGGCGGTGCAGCGTAGGCGCACGGTTCAGCATGACGGGATGGTCCTTGATGATCTCGTCCAGCGCGTCCCACACCTCGGTGCGGCCCTTGTCCACCATCTTCTTGGCGGACTTGATGTTGTTGGCGCTGCCATCCTCCACCAGCTTCTTCATAATGAAGGGACGGAACAGCTCCACAGCCATCTCCTTGGGCACGCCGCACTGGTAGATCTTCAGCTCGGGGCCGACCACGATAACGCTTCGGCCGGAGTAGTCCACGCGCTTGCCCAGCAGGTTCTGGCGGAAACGGCCCTGCTTACCCTTGAGCATATCGCTCAGGGACTTGAGGGCGCGGTTGTTGGCGCCGGTGACAGGGCGGCCGCGGCGGCCGTTGTCGATCAGGGCGTCCACCGCCTCCTGAAGCATACGCTTCTCGTTGCGGACGATGATATCGGGGGCCTTCAGCTCCATCAGGCGCTTCAGGCGGTTGTTGCGGTTGATGACCCGGCGGTACAGGTCGTTCAGGTCGCTGGTGGCGAAACGGCCGCCGTCCAGCTGCACCATGGGACGGATCTCCGGGGGGATGACGGGCAGCACATCGATGACCATCCACTCCGGCTTGTTGCCGGACAGGCGGAAGGCGTCCACCACCTCAAGGCGCTTGACGATGCGGGCCTTTTTCTGGCCGGAGGTGGTCTTCAGCTCGGCGTGCAGCTGCTCGCTCAGCTGCTCCAGGTCGATCTGCTGCAGCAGCTCCTTCACGGCCTCGGCGCCCATGCCGGCGCGGAAGTCGTCCTCATACTTCTCGCGCATATCGCGGTATTCCTTCTCGGAGAGGATCTGGTTCTGGGCCAGAGGCGTCTCGCCGGGATCGGTGACGATATAGGCGGCGAAGTACAGCACCTTCTCCAGGATACGGGGGCTGATGTCCAGCAGCAGTCCCATACGGGAGGGGATACCCTTGAAGTACCAGATGTGACTGACGGGGGTAGCCAGCTCGATGTGGCCCATACGCTCGCGGCGGACCTTGGCACGGGTGACTTCCACGCCGCAGCGGTCGCAGATCTTGCCCTTATAGCGGATCTTCTTATACTTACCGCAGTGGCACTCCCAGTCCTTCGTCGGCCCGAAAATGCGCTCACAGAACAGGCCGTCGCGCTCGGGCTTCAGAGTCCGGTAGTTGATGGTCTCGGGCTTCTTTACCTCGCCGTAGGACCACTCGCGGATCATTTCCGGAGAAGCAATGCCGATCTTGATGGCATCAAAGGTTGCGTAACTCATAATTCAGCTCCTCCCTTTCCTTAAAACTCGTCGCCTTCGTCGTCATAGGAAGCGTCCACTTCCTCGTCGGCGACGTAGTCAAAGCCCGCATCCGCCAGCTCATCCTCGTCGGCGTAGCGGTTCTGTCTTTCGTTGTCGGCATCCATACGGGCCAGGTTGAAGGTATCCAGGGCGTCCTCGTCCTCCTTCAGCTCGATCTGGTTGCCGTCGGCATCCAGCACCTGGATATCCAGGCACAGGGACTGCAGCTCCTTGACCAGCACCTTGAAGGACTCCGGCACACCGGGCGTGGGCACGTTGTGGCCCTTGACGATAGACTCGTAGGTGCGGACACGGCCGGTCACATCGTCGGACTTGACGGTCAGGATCTCCTGCAGGGTGTAGCTGGCGCCGTAGGCCTCCAGCGCCCAGACTTCCATCTCGCCGAAGCGTTGGCCGCCGAACTGGGCCTTGCCGCCCAGAGGCTGCTGGGTGACCAGGGAGTAGGGGCCGGTGGAACGGGCGTGGATCTTATCATCCACCAGATGGTGCAGCTTCAGGAAGTAGACGTAGCCCACGGTGACCTTGTTGTCAAAGCGCTCACCGGTACGGCCGTCGTACAGCCAGCTCTTGCCCTCGGGATCGAGGCCGGCCAGCTCCAGCGCCTCCGCAATGTCCTTGTCGGTGGCGCCGTCGAAGATGGGAGTAGCCACCTTCCAACCCAGAGTCTTGGCCGCGTAGCCCAGATGGACCTCCAGCACCTGACCGATATTCATACGGCTGGGCACGCCCAGGGGGTTCAGCACGATATCCAGCGGGGTACCATCGGGCAGGAAGGGCATATCCTCCTGGGGCAGCACGCGGGAAACGACGCCCTTGTTGCCGTGACGGCCGGCCATCTTGTCGCCCACCTGGATCTTGCGGCGCTGGGCGATGTAGACACGGACGACCTCGTTGACGCCCGGGCTCAGCTCGTCACCGTTCTCGCGGGTGAACACCTTGGCGTCCACCACGATGCCGCTTTCGCCGTGGGGCACCTTCAGGGAGGTATCGCGGACCTCGCGGGCCTTCTCGCCGAAAATGGCGCGCAGCAGACGCTCCTCGGCGGTCAGATCCGTCTCGCCCTTGGGCGTGACCTTGCCCACCAGGATGTCGCCGGCGTGGACCTCGGCGCCGATGCGGATGATACCGCGCTCATCCAGGTCCTTCAGCGCATCCTCGCCCACGTTGGAGATGTCGCGGGTGATCTCCTCCGGCCCCAGCTTGGTATCGCGGGCATCGATCTCGTATTCCTCGATATGGATGGAGGTGTAGACGTCCTCCTTGACAAGGCGCTCGTTCAGCAGGACGGCGTCCTCGTAGTTGTAGCCCTCCCAGGTCATGAAGCCCACCAGGATGTTGCGGCCCAGGGCGATCTCGCCCTGATCGGTGGCGGGACCGTCGGCCAGGACGGTGGGATCGTCGCCGCCGTGGACACGCTCGCCCACAGAGACGATAGGCTTCTGATTGATACAGGTGCCGTGGTTGGAGCGCAGGAACTTGATGAGCTTATAGTCCTTCGTCTCGCCGCTGTCATACTTGACGGAGACGTTGGTGGCATCCACCTTGGTGACGACACCGTCGCCCTCGGCCAGCACGGCCACCTCGGAGTCCAGGCAGATCTTGTGCTCCATGCCGGTACCCACGATGGGGGCCTCCGGCTTCAGCAGCGGCACGGCCTGACGCTGCATGTTGGCGCCCATCAGCGCGCGGTTGGCGTCGTCGTTGGGCAGGAAGGGGATCATGGCCGTGGCGATGGACACCATCATGCGGGGAGAGACATCGATGTAGTCCACGCCGCTGCGGGGGACCTCTACGATCTCGTCGCGGTGGCGGCAGGTGATACGCTCGTTGGTCAGGCAGCCGTTCTTGTCCACCGGCTCGGCGGCCTGGCCCACCACATACTGGTCCTCCACGTCGGCGGTCATGTAGGTGATGTCGTCGGAAACATGGCCGGTCTCGTGGTCCACGGCGCGGAAGGGCGCCTCGATAAAGCCGTATTCGTTGATACGGGCATACGTGGCCAGATAGGAGATCAGGCCGATGTTGGGACCTTCAGGGGTCTCGATGGGGCACATACGGCCGTAGTGGGAATAGTGGACGTCGCGGACCTCCATGTTGGCGCGCTCACGGCTCAGACCGCCGGGGCCCAGGGCGGACAGACGCCGCTTGTGGGTCAGCTCGGCCAGGGGGTTGGTCTGGTCCATGAACTGGCTCAGGGGGCTGGAGCCGAAGAACTCCTTGATGGCCGCGGTGACGGGCCGGATGTTGATCAGGCTCTGGGGCGTGACGATATCCAGATCCTGGATGGTCATGCGCTCACGGATGACGCGCTCCATGCGGCTGAAGCCGATGCGGAACTGGTTTTGCAGCAGTTCACCCACGCAGCGCAGGCGGCGGTTGCCCAGGTGGTCGATATCGTCCTTGGTCACCAGACCGTGGGCCAGGGCGTTCATGTAGTTGATGGACGCGAAGATGTCGTCCACGATGATGTGCTTGGGCACCAGATCGTCGGCGTGGAGGCGGCACTGCTTCACCAACTCATCGCCGCTGTACTTGCCCAGCAGCTCCTGCAGCACATCAAAGCGCACGCGCTCCTTGATGCCGCAGAGCTCACGGGGATCAAAGTCCACATAGTGGCGCATATCGCACATCTTGTTGGTAAAGATGCGGATGGTGTCGCCGCTGTCCAGCGTGACGCTGATCTCGGGCACGCCCACGGTGTCCATCAGGGTGCAGTCGTCGGCGGTGAGCACATGGCCGTCCTCGAACAGGATCTCGCCGGTGGCGGGATCGGCCACGGGCATGGCCAGCTTCTGGCCCTTGGCGCGGGTCCAGAAGGTCAGCTTCTTGTTGAATTTGTACCGGCCCACGGTGCTCAGGTCATAGCGGCGCGGGTCAAAGAACAGGTTTTGCAGCAGCGTCTCGGCAGAGTCCAGCGTGGGGGGCTCACCGGGGCGGAGCTTGCGGTAGATCTCCAGCATGGCCTCTTCATAGGTCTTGCAGGTATCCTTTTCCAGGGTAGCCACGATGCGGCGGTCATCGCCGAAGCGCTCCAGGATCTCCGCGTCGGTCTTCAGGCCCAGGGCGCGGATCAGGCAGGTGATGGGCAGCTTGCGGTTCTTGTCGATACGGACCCAGAACACCTCGCTGGTGTCGGTTTCGTACTCCAGCCACGCGCCGCGGTAAGGGATGACGGTGCTGGTCAGCAGCGGCAGGTCGGTCTTCAGATCGATCTCCTTGCCGTAATAGATGCCGGGGGAACGGACGATCTGGCTGACCACCACGCGCTCGGCGCCGTTGATGACAAAGGTGCCGCCGTGGGTCATCAGGGGGAAGTCGCCCATGAAGATCTCGTTCTCCTTGATCTCGCCGGTCTCCTTGTTGTGCAGGCGCACCAGCACCTTCATGGGGGCGGCATACGTGGCGTCGCGCGCCTTGCACTCCTCCACGTCGTACTTGGGCTTTTCGTCCATGCTGTAATCAATGAAGCTCAGTTCCAGATTACCGGCATAGTCCACGATGGAGGCCACATCGGCAAACACCTCGCGCAGGCCGGTATCCAGGAACCACTGATAGGACTTCTTCTGGATCTCCAGCAGGTTGGGCATTGCCATGACTTCCTCGTGGCGGGCAAAGTTCTTTCGCAGGGTCTTGCCGTAGTACTTGTCTTTCGCCATCTCTACGATCACGCCTTTCTGTTCTTATTTCCCTCCCGCAGCCGCTGACCTGTGCGGCCGCGGGGGCGCTCCGTCGCGATACGCACGGGTTTGTTGGTTCATTTTGACCACAACCCCTTGTGCTTTGCCGGCGGAGATGGTATACTGCACATAGATGAAAGTGGGGCTATGCCGCCACTTTCCCAATATAAAGCAAGTCATTATACCAATTTTTTTCCATATTGTCAATGGGTTTTCCACCGGTTTTGCCGGTGGATTTTTGTATTATAACGAAAAACTCGCCCGTGGGAAGACCCCACGGGCGGGTTTTCTTTTGTTATACACAGCGTTCCAGCCGCACTACCGTCTCGATATGTGTATTGTTGTCCAAACTCAAGCTCATATCCTCCGCGATATTCGTGAGCAGCATCATCCCGACTCCATGACTGCGGATGAAATCTCCTTTGCAGAAAATATGCAGAACCTGTTGCAGGATACGATGAACTTTGAGGGAAGCTCCGAGGAAAAGAAAGCAAAAGCATTGCTTGCTACATTGGGGATTGATTACGATGCCATCACAATGGAACAGTTTGTCAACTTGATCGAGGTTCTAAAGCTGTCCAAGCACCTGAAAACTCCCATCAGCCGGCGCGGGAAAACGACCATGACCCATGGCAAGAAAAAACGGAAGAAACGCTGAAACGGGGAGCGTCGCTGCGGCGGGACGGGGGCTTTTGAAAAGAATATTGCTTTTTCCTGTCCAAAGTGCTATAATCGGTATATACCGAAAACGGAAGGAGGAAGGCGTCCATGCCAAGACCGCCACGGTGCCGTCGGATTTGTGGCGCGCCACAAGTTGATACCTTCTGCCCCAACGGGGGCGAGGATGTCGAGCCGATCCTGCTGACGCTGGACGAGTATGAGGTCATTCGACTGGTTGACTTGGAGCGGAAAACCCACGAACAGTGTGCCGCACAAATGGACATTTCCCGCTCTACCGTGCAGGAGATTTACGAAAGCGCACGGCGCAAGATCGCAGCGTGTCTTGTCCACGGGAAACCGCTGCACATCACCGGGGGAAACTACCGCATCTGCGGAGGACAGGAGGCAGCCCACTGCGGCCGCTGCTGCCGGACGCAGAGAGCCAACACAGAAAAATCAGGCAAAAATTGTAAAGGAGATTCCATTATGAAAATTGCAGTTACCTATGAAAACGGTCAAATTTTTCAGCATTTCGGCCACACCGAACAGTTCAAGCTTTATGAAGCTGCGGATGGCAAAGTCACGCATGCGGAGGTCGTTGACACCAACGGCAGCGGCCACGGCGCACTGGCAGGCTTCCTGATGCAGCACGGTGTGGACACTTTGGTTTGCGGAGGCATCGGCGGCGGTGCGCAGGCAGCTCTGGCCGAGGCGGGTATCAAGCTCTACGGCGGTGTCAGCGGGGACGCTGACGCAGCGGTGAACGCATTGCTCAGCGGAAGTTTGAGCTACAACCCCAATGTTCACTGTGACCACCATGACCATGCGCACGGCGAAGCTGGTCAAACCTGCGGTGACCACGGCTGCGGCAAGCATAGCTGCCACTGATATGGAGCGCACACTGACACAGCTTCCGTTCTGGTCATCCTTGACCGAACAGGAGCAAGAAACGCTGCACCGAAGTGCCTTAGTCCGTCAGTATGAAAAGGGCGCGTTCATACACAGCAGCGACAATGAATGCCTCGGAATGCTGTTCGTCCTTTCCGGCGAGATCCGCACCTATCTTCTCTCCGAGGAGGGGCGGGAGGTAACGCTGTTCCGCCTGTATCCGGGCGAATTATGCGTGCTTTCTGCCTCCTGTGTGATCAGTCAGATCACCTTTGATACGCAAATGACCGCGGGAATGGATACGGAGGTTCTGATCATCCCCGCAAATATCATTGCTGCGCTCAAGGAGCAAAATCTTCATGTCCGCTGCTTCCTCTATGAGCTGGCAACGAAACGGTTTTCTGATGTGATGTGGGCGATGCAGCAGATCATGTTCAAGGGGCTGGATCGACGGCTGGCAGAATTTCTCCTTGCCGAAGCGGAGCGTACCGGCTCCGACACGATACGCATGACCCATGAGCAGATCGCCCAGCACATCAGCTCGGCGCGGGAGGCAGTGGCGCGGATGCTCAAAGGCTTCTCGGAGGACGGGCTGGTGGAGCTGAAGCGCGGTGCGATCACGCTGCGGGATACAGGCGGATTGAATCACTTAAAATGAAAATATTGTTTTTAACACGAATCCGTGTTATAATATGAGCAGAAAAAGCTGAAAGGAGCATCGACCATGAAAGAAGCGAAATACGCAGGTACTCAAACCGAAAAAAATCTGATGGCTGCCTTTGCCGGTGAGTCCGAGGCACGCAACAAGTACACCTATTTTGCATCTAAGGCCAAGAAGGAAGGCTACGAGCAGATCGCGGCGCTGTTCCTTAAAACCGCCGATAACGAGAAGGAACATGCCAAGCTGTGGTTCAAAGAGCTGAACGGCATCGGCGACACCGCCGAAAATCTTCTCGCCGCCGCTGAGGGCGAGAACTACGAGTGGACGGATATGTACGACGGCTTCGCCAAAACCGCCGACGAGGAGGGATTCCATGAGCTGGCCCAGCGTTTCCGCCTGGTAGCCGCCATTGAAAAGCATCATGAGGAGCGCTACCGTGCCCTGCTGCACAATGTGGAAATGGCGGAAGTCTTTGCCAAGAGCGAGGTCAAGGTGTGGGAGTGCCGCAACTGCGGGCATATCGTGATCGGTGAGAAAGCACCGGAGGTCTGCCCCACCTGCAACCATCCCCAGAGCTATTTTGAAATTCACGCAGAAAACTATTAAAGAAAGAAAAGGAGAATCATCATGGAGCAGAAGTTTTACATTTGCAAGCATTGCGGCAACATCATTGCCAAGGTCAAGGACACGGGCGTTCCCGTCATCTGCTGCGGTGAGCCGATGAGCGAGATCGTTCCCGGCACCACCGACGCCGCCGTGGAGAAGCATGTCCCTGTCTGGACAGTGGAAAACGGCATCGTCCATGTCAAGGTCGGCTCCGTGGAGCATCCCATGCTGCCGGAGCACTACATCGAGTGGGTCTCTCTCCACACCAAGCAGGGCAACCAGCGTAAGGAGCTGCACCCCGGCGAGAAGCCCGAGGTCTGCTTCGCTCTCTGCGAGGGCGACGAGGTCGAAGCGGTCTACGCCTACTGCAACCTCCACAGCCTGTGGAAAGCATAATTCATCCTCTTAAAAATCCGGTGCTGAAAAAAGCACCGGATTTTTTTGTCAATGTAACCTCGTCACATAAAAAAGATTTGTCCTGCGGTATGATAAAGCCACAATCAAGAAAGAGGTGGCGAACATGAAAATCAAGCTCAATCCCGATCAGGAGATTGTCAATACCATCCGGGAAGGACTCAAGCGTACCGGCGGATACTGTCCCTGCCGCAGGGAGCGCACAGAGGCAACCAAATGTATGTGCCAGGAGTTTAAGGACCAAATTGCAGATCCGCTCTTCGAGGGATTTTGCCACTGTATGCTCTATTACAAATCCTTGCAGGATTAAGGGAGGAACGCTATGCTGTCAAAGAAACTGGCCGCCGTAGATAAGACGCGGTGCGTCGCCTGCGGTGTGTGTGAAAATACCTGTCCACTGGGGGCTGTTAAGGTGCGCTGTGGCTGCTACGCCGCTGTGGAGGCGGAACGATGCGTAGGCTGCGGCAAGTGCGCAAAGCTCTGCCCCGTCGGCTGCATTGAGGTGAAAGCGAGGGCTGACGCATGAAAGCAAAGCATTGGTACGATTACCTGTGGGTATATGCCATCATCTATTTTGCACTGGGCTTTTTCAATATCCTGTTCGCGTGGCTGGGCATGATCGATTTTCTTCTGCCGCTGCTTTTAGCCATCTTTGGCGGAAACAAATTCTTTTGCAACCACCTCTGCGGACGGGGACAACTGTTCAGCAAGCTGGGGACAGACCTTAAATGCTCCCGCTGCAAGCCCACGCCCCGCTGGATGTCCTCCAAGTGGTTCCGTTACGGCTTTTTGCTCTTTTTCCTGACAATGTTCGGCAACATGGTGTTCCAGACCTATCTGGTCGCTGCCGGTGCTGCTTCCCTGCGGGAGGCCATTAAGCTGTTCTGGACATTCCGTGTGCCGTGGGGCTGGACTTATACAGCCGGTACGGTCGCTGATTGGGTGGCGCAGTTCAGCTTTGGCTTTTATAGCCTCATGCTGACCTCTCTGCTGCTGGGTCTGATCGTTATGGTGCTCTACAAGCCCCGCACATGGTGTGCGTTTTGCCCGATGGGAACCATGACGCAGGGTATTTGCAAGCTGAAAAACAAAGAATAATTAAGGATAACAGAAAGGAGTCATTCTCATGACCGAACTGAAAATAACTGCTGCGAATTTTGAAAACGAGGTGCTGCGTTCCGACAAGCCTGTCCTGCTGGACTTCTACGCCGACTGGTGCGGACCCTGCAAAATGCTCTCTCCCGTACTGCATGAGCTTGCCGAAGAAAAAAGTGGTACGCTCAAGGTGGGCAAGGTCAATGTGGACGAGCAGATGGAGCTGGCAATGCGTTTTCAGGTATCCAGCATCCCGATGCTGGTCGTATTCAAGGACGGAAAAGCCGTCGCCAAGTCGGTGGGCTATCGGTCTAAGCCGGAGATCGCCGCAATGGTGGAGGGCACAAGATGAAAGTTGTGATCGTAGGCGGTGTGGCGGGCGGTGCTTCTGCCGCCGCCCGCATCCGCCGTTTGGATGAACACGCCCAGATCATCATGATCGAGCGCAGCGGCTATGTGTCCTATGCCAACTGCGGCCTGCCGTATTATGTGGGAGGTGTGATCAAAGAGCAGGAAGAACTGACACTCCAAACTCCGGAGAGCTTTTGGGATCGCTTTCGCATTGATGTGCGGGTACGGCAGGAAGTAACTGCGATCAATCCCGCAGAGAAAACCGTCACCGTCCACGCACTGGATAGTGGGAAGATCTATACAGAAACCTATGACAAACTGCTTCTTGCCCCCGGCGCAAAGCCGACGGTTCCTGCACTTTCCGGCGTCAGCAGTGAGCGTGTTTTCACGCTGCGCACCGTGGAGGATACCCTCCGCATTCGGCGCTTTGTAGAGGATCAGAAGCCGAAAACCGCTGTTTTGGCTGGCGGCGGCTTTATCGGTCTGGAAATGGCGGAAAACCTTGTGGAGATGGGCGTTTCGGTTACCATCGTTCAGCGTCCCAAGCAGCTATTAGCGCCACTGGATGCGGATATGGCGAGCTTTGTCCATGCGGAAATGCGCAGACACGGCGTGGCTCTGCGGTTGGGTGAAACCGTCACCGGATTCCGGCAGGACGGAGATTCCGTGCTGACACTGTTGGAAGAAAGTGAGCCACTGCATTCGGATATGGTGCTGCTGGCCATCGGTGTTACCCCGGATACGCATTTGGCAAAAGAAGCCGGACTCAGGCTTGGTATTCGTGGCAGCATCGCTGTCAACGAGCGGATGGAAACCTCCGTGCCGGACATCTATGCTGTGGGCGATGCCGTAGAGGTCACCCATTTCGTGATCGGACAGAAAGCGTTGATCTCGCTGGCGGGGCCTGCCAACAAGCAGGGACGCATTGCCGCTGACAATATCTGCGGCGGCAACAGCCGTTTTACCGGCTCTCAGGGTTCGTCTGTTCTGAAATTGTTTAGCTTGACAGCGGCATCCACGGGGATCAATGAAAAAACGGCGCAGGCAGCAGAGATCGCTTACGACAAAGTTGTACTTTTCCCGGCATCTCACGCCACCTATTATCCCGGCGCACAGTCTATGGCAATGAAGGTACTGTATGAAAAAGAAAGCCTGCGGCTGCTGGGTGCACAGATCGTTGGCGGCGACGGTGTGGACAAGCGCATTGATGTACTGGCAACGGCCATTCGCGCAAAAATGACCGCTTTGGAACTGACGGAGCTTGATCTTTCCTATGCGCCGCCCTATTCCTCCGCCAAGGATCCGGTAAACATGGCCGGTTTTATGATCGAGGATTTGGAGAGCGAGAAAGTGCAGCAGTTCCATTGGAATGAGGTTGAGGACTTGCCTTGCGATGGCAGTGCGACGCTGCTGGACGTCCGCACGGCGCGGGAGTATCAGCGGGGCCATCTGGATGGCTTTCGGAATATTCCCTTGGACGATCTGCGGGAGTACTTGGACGAGTTAGACCGTGGTAAGCCTGTTTATGTGAATTGCCAGACAGGGCTTCGCAGTTATCTGGCCTGCCGGCTTTTGACGCAGTATGGTTTTACCTGTGCCCATCTCTCCGGCGGATACAGCTTTTATCGGGTCGTAACAAAAGAGCAGCAGACAGCGCGGAGCGCCTATCCCTGCGGAATGGAGAAACTATGAGTGAAAATTTATTTGGCTTGACGGTTGCGGCAGATAAAGGCTTAGATGATCTGCAGTGCCAGCGCCTTTTAAGCGAAAATCGCAGGTATCAGGAAGTCATGCTGCAATACCGATGTGCGCTGAAAGCACTGGAAAGCAGGTTGGAAATTCTAAACGAAGAGTTTTCATTGCAGCATGATCGCAATCCGATAGAAAGTATGAAAAGCCGCTTGAAGTCGCCGTCCAGCATTATGAACAAGATGCAGAAGCGCGGACTTTCTCTGGATTTTCCGACCATGCAGGCAAATATCATGGATATTGCCGGTGTGCGTGTGATCTGCTATTTTGAGGAGGATGTGTTCTTTTTGGCAAAGTGCTTAAAAGATCAGTCTGATATTGAGATAGTCACAGAGAAGGACTACATTTCCAACCCAAAGCCCAACGGCTACCGCAGTCTGCACCTGACGATCCGGCTGCCGGTATTCTTTGCGGAAAAAGAGATCCATGTGCCGGTGGAGATACAACTCCGTACAATCGCTATGGACTTCTGGGCAAGCCTTGAGCATACCATCCGCTATAAGAAAAATCTGCCGATAAATGCTGAAATCGAAACCGAACTGAAAGAGTGTGCTGATTCCAGCAGAGAATGGGACAGCAAAATGGAACATCTACTGCACATCTTAACATAATGCGTTGGATATAAAAGGACAAGCATCCATTTTAGATGCTTGTCCTTTTGTATCATCAGCTAAATCATTTCAAAATGCTTCAGTGCCTCCGTGATCGCTTCTTCCTTCTTCGGCGGGCATTGGGGCTGCTTGGCGTTTTCGGATTTCGGCTTATTGTAGTTTTCACGCTCAATGATGCCGTATTTCTGCTTCACCTGTGCGATATAGAGGTGGCTGACCTTTAAGCCGGTATGCTCCAGAACATACGCTTTGATCTGCTCATAAGTCGCCAGCCCTCTTTTGTCCTGCACCAACTCCTCAACATCCACATCAATGTGGATATAACTGTCGGCTTTTTTTGTGGGACAAAAGTACCACCGTCTCGACATTCGCCGTACCGGGGAACATATCCACAGCCGCGGCGCGGACGGCGCAATACCCCTCCTGTGCAAACAGCTTCACATCACGGGCCAGCGTCGCCGGATCACAGGAGACGTAGACAATGCGCTGCGGCGCCATCGATGCCGCAGCTTCGACCACCTCCGGGCTGAGCCCCTTGCGGGGCGGGTCCACGCATATCACGTCCGGGCGCAGGCCCCGGGCGGCGAAGTCCGCCGCCGCGTCCGCCGCGTCGCCGCAGAGAAACTCCACATTTCCGATGCCGTTGCGTTTTGCGTTTTCTTTGGCATCGGCAATGGCCTCCGGCACGATCTCCGCGCCGATGACCCTCGCCGCCCGCCGGGCCATCACCTGGGTGATGGTGCCCGCGCCGCAGTACAGGTCCAGCACCGTCTCGTGCCCGGTCAGTCCCGCGAAGTCCACAGCGGTATCGTACAGCACCTCCGCCATGTCATGGTTCACCTGATAAAAGGACGGCACGCTCAGCCGGAAGGACAGGCCGCACAGGGTATCCTCCAGCACGTCCACGCCCCACAGGGTGCGGTATTCGCTGCCCAGTATGGCCCCGGTGGGCTGGGTGTTCACGCCCAGCACCACGCCCACGGCGTCCGGCAGCGCCTGCCGCATAAACGACACCAGCGCGTCCTCGCGGGGCAGCTTCCTCCCGTTGACCAGCACGCAGACCAATGACTGCCCCGCGCTGTTCGTGCGGACATACAGGTGCCGCACCAGACCCCGCCGGGTCCTTTCATCGTAGCAGGGCACGCCGCATTCCCGGATGTACCGCCGCAGGGCCTCCGCTGCCGCGTCGGCCTGGGGCTTCTGGATCCGGCAGCAGTCCACCGGGATCACCTGATGGCTGCGGGCCTTGTAGAACCCCACCTGCCCATCGGCGGACACGGGGTACTGGCTCTTGTTGCGGTAGTGCAGCGGCGCACCGGAGAGGATACCCTCCACTGTCACATCGCTGCCGCCGATGCGGCGCAGGGCGTCCTGCACCCGCTGGCGCTTGGCCTCCAGCTCCTCTTCCCTGTCCATGTGACGGAAGTCGCAGCCGCCGCACCGCCCGTAATAGGGGCAGTCCGGCTCCACCCGGTGGGGCGAGGGCGCGTATACCCGCACCGCCTTGCCGAAGGCGGCGTTTTTCAGCACCTTGAGGATGAGCACATCACAGTCCTCGCCCCGCAGCGCCCGGTGGACGAACACCGCCTGCCCGTCGATGCGGGCCACGCCCAAGCCCTCGGAGGTATACCCCTCGATGCGGGCGCGGTAGGTCTTGTTCTTCTCCGGCACGGCTCAGAACTCGAACTTGCTGATGACCTTGCCGATGGCATCGGCAAAGGCGGCCAGCGTCTTGTTGTCCCGGCCCTTGCTGCGGCGGATGAGGCCGATGAGCATATCGCCCAGCTGGACCAGCTTCTGGTAGGCCGCCGTGGCCTTGGGCGCGCCCTCATAGGCGCGGGTCTTGCGCTCCGGCAGGTAGCCGGGGGCAAGCTGCTTGTCGGCGATCAGATCGTACTCCTCGGTATACTGGGGCGCGTGGGCTGCAAAGCCCAGCCCCTTTACCGTCTCGGCGTAGACAGGCGCCACCTCGCGGTCACCGTGGACCACGAAGACATGAGTGGTCTTTGCCGGATCAAAGTGCTTGATCCAGTCCACCAGGTGGTCGTGATCGGCATGAGAGCTAAGGCCGGGGAAGTTGACGATCTTGGCCCGGACGGCCACATCCTCGCCGAAGAGCTTGACGCTGTCGACCCCGTCCAGCAGGTTGCGGCCCAGGGTGCCCGGGGACTGGAAGCCCACGAACACCACGGCGCTGTCGGCGCGCCAGAGGTTATACTTCAGATGGTGGCGGATACGGCCCGCGTCGCACATACCGGAAGCGGAGATAATGACCTTGGGGGTCTTGTCCACGTTCAGCAGCTTGGACTCGTCTACCGTCTCGGTCAGGTGCAGGCCGGGGAAGCTGAACATATGGGTGCCGTCCTGCACCAGCGCCAGAGCGTCCTCGTCCAGATAGCCCCGCAGATCGCCGCAGAAGATGGTGGTGGCCTTCTTGGCCAGCGGGCTGTCCACATACACCGGGAAGTCCTTGACGGATGTGACCAGATTCTTGTCCTTAATCTCGCGGATAAAGTACAGCAGCTCCTGGGTGCGGCCCACGGCGAAGGAGGGGATGACCACGTTGCCGCCCTTGCCCAGCGTCTCGTCGATGATCTCCGCCAGCTGGCCGGTGTAGCTCCACACCTCGGTGTGGTTGCGGTCGCCGTAGGTAGACTCGGTGAGCACATAGTCCGCGCTGTCGAAGAACTGGGGATCGCGGATGATGGGCTGATCCACATTGCCGATATCGCCGGAGAACACCACGGTGCGCGTTTCATCACCCTCATGGCAGGTGAGCTTGATGCTGGCGCTGCCCAGCAGGTGGCCAGCATCGATGAACTGCGCCGTCACGCCCTCCACCACAGGAATGTCCTGCCCGTATTCGCAGGTCTGGATAAACTCCCGCACCCGCAGGGCATCGGCCACGGTGTAGATCGGCTCTACCTCCGGACGTCCGGCACGCTTGTTCTTGCGGTTCTGATACTCCGCGTCCTGCTCCTGGATATGGGCGGAGTCCTGGAGCATAATGTCCAGCAGATCGGCGGTCAGGCGGGTGGTAATGATCTTACCCTGAAAGCCGTTTTTGATGAGCATGGGGATGCGGCCGGAGTGGTCGATATGGGCGTGGGTCACCAGCACCACATCAATGCTGCCGGGGTGAAAGGGCAGTGCGGTGTTGTCGATCTCGTCCCGGCCCTGCTGCAGGCCGCAGTCCACCAGGATATGCTTGCCGTTGACCTCCAGACAATGGCAGCTGCCGGTAACGCACCGGTCAGCGCCGTAAAAACGCAGCTTCATGGCGAAAACTCCTTCTCTTTGATAATACCGTCAGTATACCACACTTTTCCGCGCTGCACAACCGCAAAGCGGCACGACTGACCGATAACTGTTCACAGAAAATCTTTTTGCATTAGACAAAAGAGTGTGGTATACTCTACTGGTATAATTATGTACGATTATCTTTTTACTTAGAAAGGATACAGAATATATGGGACTGTTTACCAAGGTCTTCGGCACCTACAGCCAGCGGGAGCTGAAGAGCATCTACCCCATCGTGGACAAGATCACCGCCCTGGAGGACGAGTACAGGCAGCTGACCGACGCCGAGCTTCAGGCCAAGACCCCGGAGTTCAAGGAGCGTCTGGCCAACGGTGAGACGCTGGACGACATCCTGCCGGAGGCCTTTGCCGCCGTGCGGGAGGCCGCGGACCGCGTGCTGGGTATGCGCCCCTATCCCGTCCAGCTGGTGGGCGGCATCGTGCTGCACCAGGGCCGCATCGCCGAGATGAAGACCGGCGAGGGCAAAACGCTGGTGGCCACCCTGCCTGCCTATCTGAACGCGCTGACCGGTGAGGGCGTTCACATCGTCACCGTCAACGACTACCTGGCCAAGCGTGACTCCGAGTGGATGGGCAAGGTCCACCGCTTCATGGGCCTTACCGTGGGCCTGATCATCCACGACATGAAAAAGGAGGAACGCCAGAAGGCCTATCAGGCGGACATCACCTACGGTACCAATAACGAGATGGGCTTCGACTACCTGCGTGACAATATGGCCCTGTACGCCAACGAGCAGGTCCAGCGAGGCCACGCTTTCGCCATCGTGGACGAGGTGGACTCCATTCTGATCGATGAGGCCCGTACCCCCCTGATCATCTCCGGTATGGGCGAGAAGTCCACCCAGCTGTACGACATGGCCGAGATGTTCGCCGCCCGGCTGAAGAAATTTGTGGTGGTGGAGAGCGATGACAAAGAGGAGGAAGCCACCGACATCGACGCCGACTATGTGGTGGACGAGAAAGCCCGCAGCGTCACCCTCACTGCCCGGGGCGTGAAGAAGGCGGAGGAGTTCTTCCATCTGGACAACCTGTCCGACCCGGAAAACAGCACCATCGCCCACCACATCAACCAGGCCATCAAGGCCCACGGCATCATGAAGCGCGACGTGGACTATGTGGTCAAGGACGGCGAGGTGGTCATCGTGGACGAGTTCACCGGCCGCCTGATGTTCGGCCGCCGGTACTCCGAGGGTCTGCACCAGGCCATCGAGGCCAAGGAGCACCTGTCCGTCCAGCGCGAGAGCAAGACGCTTGCCACCATCACGTTCCAAAATTACTTCCGCCTCTACCGCAAGCTGTCCGGCATGACCGGTACGGCGCTGACGGAGGAGGAGGAATTCGCCACCATTTACGCGCTGGACATCATCGAGATCCCCACCAACCGCCCCATCGCCCGTATCGACAACGAGGACAGCGTATACAAGACCGAGAACGGCAAGTACCGCGCCGTCATCCAGCAGGTAAAGGCGTGTCACGCCAAGGGCCAGCCGGTGCTGGTGGGCACCGTGTCCATCGAGAAGAACGAGCTGCTGGGCAAGATGCTGACCCGCGAGGGCATCAAGCATAACCTGCTGAACGCCAAAAACCATGAGCGCGAGGCTGAGATCGTGGCCCAGGCGGGCCAGTTCGGCGCCGTCACCGTGGCCACCAACATGGCCGGTCGTGGTACCGATATCATGCTGGGCGGCAACGCCGAGTATATGGCCAAGAACGACCTCCGCAAGGCCGGCCTCACCGACGAGCTCATTGCCGAGGCCACCGGCTACGCCGAAACGGACAACCAGGAGATCCTGGACGCCCGGAAGCTGTTCGCCGAGAAGCTGGCCCAGCACAAGGCGGAGATCGCCGGCGAAGCCGACAAGGTCCGCGCCGCCGGCGGCCTGTTCATCATCGGCACGGAGCGCCATGACTCCCGCCGTATCGACAACCAGCTCCGCGGCCGTGCCGGCCGTCAGGGCGACCCCGGCGAGACCCGGTTCTACATCTCCCTGGAGGACGACCTCATGCGCCTGTTCGGCGGCGACCGCGTCACCGGCATGATGGAGCGCATGAACATCGACGAGGACACCCCCATCGAGAACAAGATGCTCTCCCGCGCCATCGAGCAGGCCCAGACCACGGTGGAAAGCCGCAACTTCCAGGCCCGTAAGTCCGTGCTGGAGTACGACGACGTGATGAACAAGCAGCGCGAGATCATCTACGGCCAGCGCAAGCAGGTGCTGGACGGCATGGACGTCAAGGGCATCATCATGGGCATGATGGAGAGCGCCATCGGCCACCAGGTCCGCAGCGCCTTCATGGGCCAGGAGCACCTGGACATGGTCCAGTGCAAAGAGCTTCTCCGCGGCTTGGAGGGTGTGTACTTCACCAAGTACACCGTAAAGATCGACGAGAGCCAGCTCCCCACCCTTACCGAGGACGATTTCATCGATATGTTCACCAAGGCCGCCGCCGACTTCTACGAGAAGAAGGAGCAGGAGATCACTCCGCCCGTCATGCGTGAGCTGGAGCGTGTGGTGCTGCTGCGGGTGGTGGACGAATACTGGATGGACCATATCGACGCCATGCAGGACCTGCGCCAGGGAATCCGTCTGCGGGCCTACGCCCAGACCAACCCGGTGGACGCCTACAAGAAGGAGTCCCTGGAGATGTTCGAGGAGATGATCGACGCCATGAAGGAGGAGACGGTGCGCCGTCTGTACTCCGTCCGCCTGCGCCAGAACGAGGAAGTCAAGCGCGAGCGCGTGGCCAGCGGCATGACCGAGAACGTGGGCGGCGACGGCACCGTGAAGAAGCGCCCCACCAAGGTGGTCAAGGTCGGCCGCAACGACCTGTGCCCCTGCGGCAGCGGGCTGAAATGGAAGAAATGCACCTGCAAGGAGTACCACTCCTGAGTAACTTCAAACGACACCCGCTTCGCTGGGCTGTCGTTTGAGCGGGCTGCGGCCTGCTGCAGCGCACGACGTGCGCGTCAAAGTCGCGCACGCGCACGTTTGCAGGCCGAGAAGAATTTTCGGCGACGTAGACGCCGCCGCCGAAAATAGATTTGATTTTATTTGCGTCTGCGGACGCAAACTCTGCGAGGCATTGTAAAATGACGGGCGGCGGCTTCAGCCGCCGCCCGTCCCATCTTATGCAGGGGGCGGCGTCCCCGACGCCCCGTTCCCCTCCGGAAGGAGACACTATGTTCCACATCCACACAAAAAACGACCTGGTCTATCTGGCCTCTGATGTGCTGGAAAACAACGCCATCACCCACGGTTTTTCCACCCGTAAGGGCGGTGTCTCCCCCACCCCCTGGGACAGTCTGAACCTGGATGACCGCCGGGGCGATGACCTTGCCAACGTACAGGAGAACTTCCGCCGCCTGTGCACCGCGCTGGACACGGATGTGCAGCGGGCGGTGCTCAGCCGTCAGGTGCACCGCAGCGATGTGCGCCGCGTCACGGCGGTGGACTGCGGCAAGGGCCTGTGGCGGCCCCAGGACTACGACAGTGCCGACGCCCTGGTGACGGACGTGCCGGGCATCCCCCTGATCGTGTTCTCCGCCGACTGCAACGTACTGCTGCTCCACGACCCGGTGCGCCGGGTCATCGGCGCGGCCCACGCCGGCTGGCGGGGCACCGCCGCCGGCATCGCCGCGGAGACAGTACGCGTCATGGCCGAGGATTACGGATGCGACCCGGCGGACCTCCGTGCCGCCATCGGACCGGCCATCGGACCGTGCTGCTTCGAGACGGACGGCGACGTACCGGAGGCCCTGCGGGCCGCTCTGGGCGATGCGGCGGAGCCGTTCATGGCATGGAACGGCAGCAAGTGGCACATCGACCTGAAAGCCGTCAACGCCCTGTGGCTGCGCCGCGAAGGCGTTACGCGCATCGACATCTGCGATCACTGCACCGCCTGCCGCCCGGACCTGTACTGGAGCCACCGGAAGATGGGCCTGCGCCGGGGCGAGCAGGCCGCGCTGATCGCTCTGCGGGAGGATACGCTATGAAACGTGCACTGCTGTGCCTGCTGCTGGCGCTGACCATGCTGCTGGCCGCCGGCTGCGCCGACTGGGAGGTCACCGAGGATCCCCTGGGAGAGCTGTCCGACTTCTACCAGAATGAAAACGAAGAACCGGAGCCGGAGCCGCTGACCGCCTTTACCCTGCCCTATATCGCCGGCGGCACCCTCGACCCCGTCCGCACCACGGACACCATGCAGCAGACCGTAGAGTCCCTGCTGTACCAGGGGCTGTTCGCCCTGGACGAGCAGTTCCGGCCCCAGGCCGTCCTGGCGGACAGCTGGACGTATGATTCCGCCCAGCGCACCTGGACCATCCGCATCAAGGCCGATGCGGCCTTCTCTGACGGCTCCGCCGTCACGGCGGCGGACGTGGCCGCCACGTTGGAGCGCGCCCGCACCTCTGAGCGCTATGCCGCCCGGCTGCGGGACGTGACCTCCGTGTACGTCCGGGAGGACGCGGTGGTCGTCGCCCTGTCCTCTTCTCTGGCCACCCTGCCCAGCCGCCTGGACATCCCCATCATCAAAGCAGGCACCGAGAACCGCACCGCCCCCACGGGCAGCGGCCCCTATCTGTTTGCCAAGGATGACACGGGCACCTACCTGACGGCCAACAACCGCTGGTGGCAGGACAGCAGCGTTCTGCCGCTGTCCACCATCCGCCTGCAGCACTGCAAGGACAAGGACTCCGCCCTGTACGCCTTCACTTCCCGTGAGGTGCAGCTGCTGACGCTGGATCTCACCGGCAGCAACAGCACCGGTGTCTCCGGCGCCGGCGACTACGCTGAAGCGGCCACCCCCGTTATGCAGTTCCTGGGCATGAACACCCGGCGGGAGTCCCTGTCCGACCCAGCCCTGCGCCGGGCCCTCAGCGCCGGCATCGACCGCGAAACGCTGGTGTCCTCCTGCCTGCTGGGGCAGGGCACGGCGGCCCAGCTGCCTGCCTCCCCCGCCTACGCAGGCTACGATACCGCGCTGGAAACGCCTTACGACACCGCGGCCTATAACCGCCTGCTGAACGCCGCCCTTGGCGAACAGGCGGAGGATGAGACACCCCTGACGCTGACGCTTCTGGTCAATGAGGAGAGCAGCTTCAAGGTCTCCGCCGCCCAGGAGATCGCCATGTACCTCAATACCGCACGCCTGACCGTCACCGTGGAGGCTGTCCCCTGGGACACGTTCCTCACCCGGCTGGAAAGCGGTGACTTTGATCTCTATTACGGTGAATGCCGCCTGACCGCCGACTGGGACCTGACGGCCCTGTTGTCCACCGAGGGTAGCCTCAACTACGGCGGCTGGTCCGATGAGACTACCGACCGGCTGCTGCAGGCCTATCGATCCAATGGCGCTGACGCGAACCTGGTGGCCCTGTGGCAGCAGCTGCTGGACACCGCCCCCTTCGCCCCCATCTGCTTTAAGTCCGTATCCGTTGTCACCACCGAGGGCGTGGTGCAGGGTCTGTCCCCCACGGAGACGGCCCCCCTCTCCCCCCTGGGCGGCTGGTCCGTCCGGCTGGACGCATAAAAGGAGCGTATGCCATGTCACAAGTCACCAAGCGGGCGCTGGAGGCGTCGCTGAAAAAGCTGCTGCTGGAAAAGCCCCTGCATAAGATCACCGTCAGCGACATCACCGATGACTGCGGTATCAACCGCATGACGTTTTACTATCACTTCAAGGACATCTATGATCTGGTGGAATGGAGCTGTCAGGAGGACGCCAGCCGCGCTCTGGCGGGCAAAAAGACCTACGAGACGTGGCAGCAGGGCCTTCTGCAGATCTTCGAGGCCGTGCAGGAGAATAAGCCCTTCATTCTGAACGTCTATCGCTCTGTCAGCCGGGAGCAGGTGGAGAACTATCTCTACAAGCTGACCTACGACCTGCTGGAGGGCGTGGTGGAGGAGCAGGCCCGGGGAATGTCCGTCCGGCCGGAGGATAAGGCCTTCATCGCCACGCTGTACAAGTATATGTTCGTAGGCCTGATGCTGGACTGGATCAGATCCGACATGAAGGGCGATCCCCATCTGATCGTGGAACGGCTGGACCAGGTCATCCACGGCAGCGTCGACGCCGCGCTGGCGCGTCTGCGTACCGACAAGCCCTTATCAAACGAGGCCAAATGATAAAAAACTGAACACCTGCCGCCCCGGTGATAAAAAACTTATCACCGGGGTTTTTCTGCTTATTGAACAAATATCCATTTAGATGTATGCTTTCATCATCAAAGGAAAACATACAGTGGATACTTGAAAGGAGTTTATTTATGTATTATTCCAGCGGTAACTATGAAGCCTTTGCCCGTCCCAAAAAGCCCGAGGGCGTGGACAACAAATCCGCCTATATCGTGGGCAGCGGTCTGGCTGCCCTGACCGCCGCCTGCTATCTGGTCCGCGACGGCCAGATGAAGGGCGAGCACATCCACATTCTGGAAAAGGGCAGCCTGCCCGGCGGCGCCTGCGACGGCTATAAGTTCGAGAACCTGGGCTACGTCATGCGCGGCGGCCGCGAGATGGACAACCATTTCGAGGTCATGTGGGACCTGTTCCGTTCCATCCCCTCCATCGAAACGGAGGGCGTCAGCGTTCTGGACGAGTACTACTGGCTCAACAAAGAGGACCCCAACTACTCCCTGTGCCGCGCCACCGTTGACCGCGGCCAGGACGCCCATACCGACGGCAAGTTCGACATCTCCGACAAGGGCGCCATGGAGATCATGAAGCTGTTTTTCACCCCCAACGAGGACCTGCAGGACAAGAAGATCACCGACTTCTTCGATGACGAGGTGCTGAACTCCAACTTCTGGCTGTACTGGCGCACCATGTTCGCCTTTGAGAACTGGCACAGCGCGCTGGAGATGAAGCTGTATATCCAGCGCTATATCCACCACATCGGCGGCCTGCCCGACTTCACCGCCCTGCGCTTCACCAAGTACAACCAGTATGAGTCCATGATCCTGCCCATGGTGAAGTATCTGGAGAGCCACAACGTCCGGTTCCATTACGGCGTGCAGGTCACCAACGTGGAGTTCGACTGCTCTGATCCCGCCCACAAGCTGGCCAAGCGCATCGATGTCATCGAGAACAACGAGCCCGGCGCCATCGACCTGACGGAGAACGATCTGGTGTTCATCACCAACGGCGGCTGCGTGGAGAACTCCTCCATGGGCAGTCAGGATAAGCCCGCCGCCTACAACACCGAGCTGAAGCCCGGCGGCGGCTGGGATATGTGGCGCAAGATCGCCGCACAGGACCCTGCCTTTGGCCATCCCGACAAGTTCTGCCATGACCCCGAGCAGACCAACTGGATGAGCGCCACCGTGGAGACTTTGGACCAGAAGATCATCCCCTATATCAAGAACATCTGCAAGCGCGACCCCTTCACCGGCCATGTGGTCACCGGCGGCATCGTCACCGTCAAGGACTCCTCCTGGCTGATGAGCTGGACCATCAACCGCCAGCCCCAGTTCCGCGACCAGCCCAAGGACCACTGCCTGGTGTGGGTGTACTCCCTGTTCACCGACAAGCCCGGCGACTATGTGAAAAAGCCCATGCGGGCGTGCACCGGCAAGGAGATCTGCATGGAGTGGCTGTACCACATCGGCGTGCCCGAGGATCAGATCGAGGATCTGGCGTCCAACAGCGCCAACACCGTACCCGTGATGATGCCCTATATCGATGCGTTCTTCATGCCCCGCGCCTACGGCGACCGGCCCAATGTGGTGCCCGACGGCAGCGTGAACTTCGCCTTCCTCGGTCAGTTTGCCGAGACGCCCCGCGACACCATCTTCACCACTGAGTATTCCATGCGCACCGGCATGGAGGCCGTCTACACCCTGCTGAACGTGGACCGCGGCGTGCCCGAGGTCTGGGGCAGCGTCTATGACGTCCGCGACCTGCTGAACGCCACCGTGAAGCTGCGGGACGGCAAGAAGGCCACCGACATGGAGCTGGGCCTGATGGAAAAGCTGGCCGTCAAGAAGCTGTTGGGCAAGATCGAAAACACCGATATCGAAAAGCTCCTGAAGGAATACCACGTCATCTGACAGCCCCCAGCATCACCCCCCAAACAATAAATATCCCCCGGCCTAGCCGGGGGATATTTATTGCGTTCAGTTATACTCCCGCACCACGGCGGTGACCTTGCCCAGCAGCGTGGCCTCGCGGCCGTCGATGGGCCGGTAGTTCTCGTTCTCCGGCAGCAGCCACACCTCGCCGTTCCGGCGGCTCAGCCGCTTCACCGTGGCCTCGTCCCCCAGCAGCGCCACCACGATCTCGCCGTTGTGTGCCGTGGGCTGGCGGTGCACCACCACCAGGTCATCCGGCAGGATGCCCGCGTTCAGCATGGACTCGCCCCGCACCCGCAGGGCAAAGTACTCCCCCTCGCGTCCGCCGGTGTCGAAGGTCAGATAGTCCTCAATGCACTCCTCCGCCAATATGGGGCTGCCCGCGGCCACGCTGCCCACCACGGGGATGCGGTCCGCCGCCGGTGCCGCCTCCTCCTGTACCGGCGCGCCGTCAGGCATCTCCCCCTGCATGGGCTGCGCCAGCGTCAGGGCCCGGCCCTTGCCGGCCCCCTTGGTCAGCACGCCCAGCTCCTCCATGTGCTTCAGGTGGAAATGCACCGTGGACGGCGATTTCAGTCCCACCGCCTCGCCGATCTCCCGCACCGAGGGGGGATACCCCTGCTCCCGCAGTGCCTGGGCGATGTAGTCGTAAATCTTCTGCTGCATTCTGGTCATCTTCGCCATAGCCATGCCCCTTTCATGCGCCCCGTGTCGGCGCAGGTCCGTTTTTTGTATGTGCGCCGCGTCCGCTGTTCTTCCGGCTCTATTATATCACACCCTTTCGCGCATTGCAACATTTGTTCTATTTCTTTTTGCGGTTTTTTCTGAGGTTACAGCAAAAGCGACCCTGAAGTAATACAAAAAGCAATGAAAGAAATCCCGTTTCAACGGGCATTTCACTCTTGACAAGGGCCGACGGTATATAGTATAATGGTTTTCGCTGACACGGTGACATAGCCAAGTGGTAAGGCAAGGGTCTGCAAAACCCTCATTCCCCGGTTCAAATCCGGGTGTCACCTCCAACCAAAGCTCCCGAAACACCTGTGTTTCGGGAGCTTTTTTATGCCCAAAAACAGGTTTTAGCCTTGCTTTTAGCCTTATGCGGAGCGCCCAGCCCGTTGAAACCGTTGAAAAAGGAGGGGGACGGAAGCTTCCGTCCCCCTCCTGCGGTATTGGTTCTATTCTATGCAGACAATTCGTCCGTCCGTGTCGTTTAGCCCAGCTTTGCCCACGTCAGGGGGCCGACGATGCCGTCCACACCCAGACCGTTGGCCTTCTGGAACGCCAGCACGGCGGCCTTTGTCTTGCTTCCGAAGATGCCGTCCACGCTGCCGCAGTCAAATCTTCACGCTTCAGAATTGGCGCTACAGTCACGCCCACCGGCGAAACGCACTACGAGATACGGGCGCCCGACATCGATGTAACGGTGAATCCGGCCGCCGGCGACAGTCTTGACACCGTCGCGCTTACGCTGCCGTATGCGGACACCGGCAAGCACGCCTATACGCCGGACTGGTCGAAGCTTCCCAACGGGCAGACTTGAAACTACAGCAGCTCGCCCAACGTCAGTGAAGGCTCGAACGCAAAGCTTACTACATTCTGCTGGCAGAAAGACGCTGGTGGACGCGGAACTGCCGCCCTACGCGGTAACGGCGCTGATAAGCTACACCGGCACCGCGGCGCTGCTGCGCCGCCGCAAGCGTGAGGCCTGACGCGGCACCGCAGAAAACAGGAAACACCACCCAATGGGTGGTGTTTTTTTCGGCGGAACAGGCACGCATCCCCCCAGGCAGGACCGCCTGGGGGTGTGTTTTATTGCTTTCGCGCGGTGATATAGTCGTCGCCGGGACGCCAATAGGGGCAGGAACGGGTATCGGCGGCCAGGAAGCGGGCCAGCTCATCCTCGTCCAGATCCATGTCGCAGATATAATCGTCATAGTCCTCGTCATAGACGTACCACACGCAGGTCTCACACTTGTCCATCATACGTCCTCCACCAGCCGGTGGCTGTCGAATTTGCAGAAGCGGTAGTAGATGAGCGTGGCCACGCTGCACACGAACCAGCCGGCGGGGTAGCTCATGGCGATGGGGATGATCTCGTTGGAGACATAGTTGGCCACGATGTAGAGGTATATCTGGCGGAAGACCACGAAGGAGCCCAGCATGATCCACATGGGCACCTGGCTGTTGCCCGCGCCGCGGAGGGCGGCGGAGTAGATCTGGTTGATGCAGAAGAAGAAATAGAAGGGTGACAGCAGCCGCAGCAGCAGCGCGCCGTAGGACACCACCTCGGCCTTACTGTTGAAGAACGCCGTCAGGTCCGGGGCCAACAGCAGTACCGGCACCAGCAGCACCGCCGTCACCGCGAAGGACAGGTACAGCGCCGTGCGGACGCCCTTCTTGGCCCGGGCCGTGTCGCCCACGCCCAGGTTCTGGCCCACAAAGGTGGTGCCGGCCATGGCGATGGACTGGACCGGCAGGATCACCAGCTGGTCCACCTTGGTATAGGCCGTCCAGCCGGACATACAATCCGGGCCGAAATAGTTGATATAGCCCTGGACGAACACGTTGGAGAAAGCGGTGATGGCCATTTGCAGGGCGGCGGGTATACCCACGGACACGATCTGACGGAGGACGGACCAGGTCATACGCAGGGCGCGGAGCTCCACGCGGATACAGCCGGCGGCGCGCATGAGTACCCAGATGGTCAGTGCGGCGGACACCGCCTGAGCGATGATAGTGGCGTAGGCCACGCCCTCCACGCCCATGCCGAATTTCAGCACGAAGAGCAGGTCCAGCCCGGTGTTCAGCACGGCGGACACCAGCAGGAAGTAGAAGGGGCGGCGGGAATCGCCCACGGCGCGAAGGATGCCGGAGCCCATGTTGTAGAGCAGCAGTCCCATGACGCCGGCGAAGTAGATGGTCAGGTAGGTGGTCTGCTCCGGTGCCACCTCGGCGGGGGTCTTCATCAGGCGGAGCATCAGGGGCGTCATGGCGATGCCGGCGGCGGTGAAGACCGCGCCCATCAGCAGCGTCAGCACCAGGGAGGTGTGGACCGCCTGACGGACCTTATCCTCGCGGCCGGCACCGTAATACTGGCTGATGACCACGCCGGCACCGCTGGACAATCCCAGGAAAAAGCCGATAAGCGTGTTGATAATAGGGGTGACGGTACCCACGGCGGAAAAGGCCTCGTTGCTGACGTAGTTGCCCACCACCCAGGTATCCACCATGTTGTAGAGCTGCTGAAAAAGATTGCCCACCATCAGCGGCAGGGCAAAGTTGATCAGATGCTTTGTGATGCTGCCCTTCGTCATGTCCACGTCATAACGGGCGGCGCGGTGGTGGGTGTGGAAATGCAGATGCAGATGGCTGGAATGGCGCATGGAGGCTCTCCTTGTAACATACTTCTTTACAGGAATTTTACCATAATACCAGCCGGGGCGCAACAGGGAGAATGCCGGTTTTTCGGCGCAGACAGCGCCGCAGAATGGGCGGGAATGGACGGAGGAAGCGCGTCATTCCGGGAATTCCGTCCGGTCCGCCGGACGCATGATGGACACCTCATAGGCAGTGCGGTCGGTGGTGACGCCGTTCTCCGTTTTGGAGTAGACACGACTCTGGACCCGCCCCTCGGCGGTGAGCCGGGCGCCGGTGTGCAGCAGGGACATCTGCTGGGCCACGGCACCCCAGGCGATGCAGGGCAGATAGTCGGCGCGGCCGTAGCGGCGGTTCACCGCCAGGATCATGTCGCATATCTCGCGGCCAAGGGGCGTACGGCGGAGGGCGGGCTGCTTGCACAGCACGCCGCTGAGGAAAATGCGGTTCAGCGGTTCGCCGGCGTCATGGGTCAGCGTCTGGGCGAAGGTGGAGATGACCAAACGGCTGCCCTGGCCGCTTTTGTTGTTGAAGGAACGCAGCTGGCCGGTGATATGTACGCCGTCGCCGGGGGACACCGGCGTCAGCAGCAGAAGCGGCCGGGGGACGATGACGGGCAGCTTGTCCGCCTGACCGGACAGGCGCAGGACGGACAGGGTAAAGCGGTAGAACGCACAGCCGTGGTTCACATGGGACAGCAACGGCGCGTCCTCGGCCACGCCCCGCAGCTCCACGCGGTTGTAATTCAGCTCCATAGTACACCTCGTTTGTTGAGATGTCACAGCCTATGTGGGGCGGGGCTGGAATATGCCCCCTTTTCAAAGCGTTCAAAGTATGGCATAATACAGCAAAAGGAGTGATGACCATGCGTTATAAGGGAAAGGTATACCGACCGCCCAGCGAGGCGTACAGCCTGATCGTGCAGGTGACCTACGGGTGCAGCCACAACAGGTGCGCCTTCTGTGATATGTACGACGACAAGCACTTTGCCATGCGGCCCATGGACGAGATCCGGGAGGACTTCGAGCTGGCGCGGCGGGTATACCGCCGGGTGGAGCGTGTCTTTCTGGCGGATGGGGACGCACTGATGCGGAGGACCGGCGACCTGGTGGAGATATTGGGGCTGGTCTATGGGCTGTTTCCGGAGTGCCAGCGGGTAACATGCTACGCCTCCCCCACCAGCCTGCAGATCAAATCCGATGACGAGCTGCGCCTGCTGCGGAGCAAGGGCCTGCAGATGGCGTATATGGGATTGGAGTCCGGGTGCGACGCGGTGCTGGAGAAGATGCAGAAGGGCCACACGGCGGCGGAGATCGTGGCGGCGGGGCAGAAGGCCCGGCGGTGCGGGCTGGCGCTGTCGGTGACGGCCATCTCCGGGCTGGGCAGCGTGGCACACTGGCGGGAGCACGCCGTGGACACGGCCAGAGCCGTCAGCGAAATGAAGCCGGACTATCTGGGGCTGCTGACGCTGATGGTGGAGCCGGGAACGCCGCTGGAGGCCTGGGTGCGGGAGGGCAGCTTTACGCTGCTCAGCCCCCTGGAGGTACTGAAGGAAACAGAGCTGTTTTTACAGCACGTGGACAGCGAAGGAACCGTGTTCCGCGCCAACCATGCCAGCAACTATCTGACGCTGAAGGGCACACTGAACGGCGACCGGAAGGCGCTGCTGGCGCAGATCGCCGCGGCGCTGGACGGTCGTCGGGACCTGAAGCCGGAGTTTTTGCGGGCGCTGTAGCGCACACGCGCATTCAAAAGGGCTTCCCACAGGGAAGCCCTTTTGCTGTCCAACCAGCCCCGCGCTCTGCGGAAAAGGGCGGACTTGACAGGGTGGGTGGTTTTGTATATAATAGGCAGGATTTATATCAAAAGGAGGATACAGGGCGATATGGATACCGACAGCGGCGACCATCCCGGGAACTTGCCGGGCTGCCATCTGTTTTTTGCGGCATATCTGCGCCGCCTGACGCGGGGCAGACGTGCTTTTTTGCGCCTTTAGACCAGTGTGGATCACAGAAACAGATGACAGAAAAAGGAGCTATTGATCGTGTCAACGACTACATATATCATTATTATGGCGGTATGCCTGCTGCTGTCCGCCTATTTCTCGGCCACGGAGACGGCGTTCTCCTCGGCCAATGTCACGCGGCTGAAAATGCTGGCGGAAAAAGGCAACAGCCGTGCCGCGCTGGCGTGCCGGCTGTTGGAGCGCTATGACAAGCTGCTGTCCACCATTCTCATCGGCAACAACATCGTGAACATTGCCATGGCATCCCTGGCCACGGCACTGTTCGTCAAAAGCTTCGGCGATGCCGGCGCTACGCTGTCCACCATCGTGGTAACGGTGGTGGTGCTGATCTTCGGCGAGATCTCCCCCAAGAGCATCGCCAAGGACTGCGCCGAGAGCTGGGCCATGACGGCCGCGCCGTTTCTGCGGTGCCTGATCTGGCTGCTAATGCCGCTGAACGCGCTGTTTTCCCTGTGGAAAAAGCTGCTGGCCAGGATGTTCCATCTGGATGGGGACAACAAAATGTCCCCGGAGGAGCTGCTGATGCTGGTGAACGAGGTGCAGCAGGAGGGCAGCATCGACAAGGACGAGGGCGACCTGCTGAAGAACGCCATCGGCTTTTCCGAGCAGGAGGCGCAGGACATCCTCATCCATCGGGTGGACCTGGCGGCACTGCCGGTGGACGCCACGAAGGAAGAGGTGGCGGACCTGTTCACCCAGACAAAGTATTCCCGGCTGCTGATCTATCGGGAGGACATCGACCACATCATCGGCACCATACACCAGAAGGACTTTTATGTGGGCTGCGGCGTAACGGACAAACCGCTGGAAGAGATACTCTCCCCGGTCATGTTCGTGCTGGAAAACGAGCCAATCAGCCTGCTGCTGAAAAAATTGCAGCTGGCCAAGACCCAGATGGCCGTGGTGGTGGATGAGTACGGCGGCACCTGCGGCATCGTGACCATGGAGGACATTCTGGAGGAGCTGGTGGGCGAGATCTGGGACGAGCACGACGAGGAGGAGGTCTTTATCCGCAAGGTGGACAAGGACACCTATCTGGTGGACGCGGCCATGGATTTTGACGATTTTGCCGAGTTCTTCCATCTGAACGAGGAGACGGAGATGACGTCCGTCAGCGGCTGGGTGATGGAGCAGTGTGACCGGGTTCCTGAGGTAGGCGACCGGTTCAGCTGCCAGGATCTGGACGTGCTGGTGACGCGGGTGGACAACCACCGCACTTGCGAGATCAAGGTGGTCCGGCGGGAAGCGTCCGGCGGCGAGATCACCGACGAGACATAAGCAGAAGCACCCGGAGGCATAAGCCTCCGGGTGCTTATTTTTTCCTGTGAGGAACCTCCCCTAAGGTGAGTCCAATACTACCATACCACCATCCGCCCGCCAATGCAAGAAGAACTTTCGCTTCTGCAACAATTTCTCCCTAATTCTATATATTATATGATAATTCCGATGAAATATCTGCGTTTTGCACCGTTGACAGCGGAGGTATGGGGGTGTACCATCGGAGCATATTTTTTACAGGGGAGATGGCGGGATGAAGTATATTTTTGTGACCGGCGGCGTGGTGTCCGGGCTGGGAAAGGGCATCTGCGCGGCATCGCTGGGCCGGCTGCTGAAGCAGTGCGGTCTGCGGGTACGAAACCAAAAATTCGATCCGTACCTGAATGTAGACCCGGGAACTATGAGTCCTTACCAGCATGGAGAGGTGTTCGTCACCGACGACGGCGCGGAGACGGATCTGGACCTGGGACACTATGAGCGCTTCGTGGATGAGGCGCTGACCGGCGACAGCTCCGTTTCCTCCGGAAAGATCTTCTGGTCGGTGCTGAACCGGGAACGGCAGGGCGGCTATCTGGGCGGCACGGTGCAGATCATCCCCCATGTGACCGACGAGATCAAGCGGCGGTTGTACGCCATGGATGACGGACAGACGGACGTGGTCATCGCGGAGATCGGCGGCACGGTGGGTGACATCGAGAGCCAGCCGTATCTGGAGGCCATCCGTCAGGTGGCGGCGGAGCAGGGACGGGAAAACGTGCTGTATATCCACGTGCCGCTGGTGGTCTCCATCCCCGGCAGCGGCGAGCTGAAGAGCAAGCCCACACAGCACTCCGTGAAGGAGCTGCTGAGCGTGGGAATCCAGCCGGATATCCTGGTGTGCCGCACCGACAGCCCGCTGCCGGAGGACATGCGGAAGAAGATCGCACTGTTCTGCAATGTCAGTGAGGACTGCGTCATCCCCAACCTGACGGCGTCCACCCTGTATGAGGTGCCCCTGCTGCTGGAGCGGGAGGGGCTGTGCCGGGTGGTGTGCCGCAAGCTGGGACTGGGCGTCGGCGAGCCGGATATGCGGCACTGGCAAGAGCTGGTGACGCAGATACACGCGGCGGAGCAGCGTCATGTGACCATCGCGCTGGTGGGCAAATACACGGAGCTGCACGACGCCTATCTCAGCGTAGCGGAGTCGCTGTTCCACGCGGGGACCGCCTGCGGCGCACAGGTGGACATCCAGTGGGTGGACTCACAGCACCTGACGGCGGAAAACCTCACGGAAACGCTCTGCGGGTGCAGCGGCATATTGGTGCCCGGCGGCTTCGGTGACCGGGGCATTGAGGGGATGATCCTGGCGGCGCAGTACGCGCGGGAGAAGGGTATCCCCTATCTGGGCATCTGCCTGGGGATGCAGATCGCGGTCATCGAATTTGCGCGGCACGCAGCCGGGTGGGCGGATGCCCACAGCGCAGAGTTCAGCGCCGTGACGGCACATCCGGTCATCGACCTGATGCCGGACCAGGTGGGCGTGACCGCCAAGGGCGGCACCATGCGGCTGGGCAAGTATCCCTGCGTGCTGGCGGAGGGAACAAAGGCCCGGGAGGCCTACGGCCAGCGGGAGATATGGGAACGCCACCGTCACCGGTATGAGTGCAGCAACGTGTTCCGGCCGGAGCTGGAGGCCGTGGGCCTGCGGGTGGCGGGTACGTCGCCGGATGGCCGTCTGGTGGAGATGGTGGAGATACCGGACCATCCGTGGTTCGTGGGCTGCCAGTTCCACCCGGAGTTCAAGAGCCGGCCGGACCGGCCCCATCCCCTGTTCCGCGGCTTTGTGGCCGCAGCGCTGGCACAGCAATAAGGAGGCACAAAAAGGCCCGCCCCTGCGGGGCGGGCCTTTGCGCTCAGCGCATCAGGGCTGCATGGCCGCGGCGGTAGCCGGGTCGAGATAATACGCCCCGTCGCCGCCCCGGTAGTAGATATTCTGGATAAACCCGTGGAGGTCATACTCCACCTTGGTGTTGGGCTCCGCCGCTATGGTGTACATCTCCTCCGGGAAGATGTCCTCCCGGCTGTTGATCTCCTCCTCGGTCAGGTCGCCGCCGCTTTCCACAGTGCGGTTCAGGTGGGCGTCGTAGTACACCACGGAGTAGTCCTGCATCCACATGGGGATATAGACCACCTTCGTGCCGGTCTGCCCGTCCTCCTGCGTCTGGGAAATGCCCTCCACCGGCGGCACGTCGCCTTCATCGGCGGGCAGCGTCTGTGCGCCGCAGGCGCTCAGCGTCAGCAGCGCCAGCAGGCACGCGATAACGGTGATTTTTTTCATGGTCTTAGCTCCTTTCGCTCTCATACATGCTCTCCGCCGTGGACACCAGCTCCTGCCGGGACTGACCGCCGATCAGCAGGAACAGGCAGTTGGCTCGCTCGTCCACCCACACCAGCGCCGCAGCGCCCTCCGGGATGGACACCTGATGGAAATGCACGGGGTCGCTTCCCCGATAGAACCACAGGCCGCAGCCGTGCTGCACCTGCGGAGAGGCGCCCTTTGCGGGTAATATGCGGTATAGCCGGGCGGACAGGCCATGTACGGTCACATTCTCCGTCTCGTAGTCCTCCGGCTCGCCCGCCCCGCCCGTGGGACGCTGCCCCGTCTCCGTGGAGGAGAGGCCGCCGGTGCTGTTGCTTCGCAGCTCCACGCTGATGGGCTCGTCGCCGGTCATGGGCACGGCCTCAAACAGCAGATCGCCCTGTGAGGACGTCCAGCGCATGACCCGGATGCCGTTCTCCCTGCCAGTAAAGTCGCCCGACAGGACATAGCCCAGCGGGGCGGTGGGGGTGTAGTCCTGCACCGTGCCCCCGGCGTCCGCCGGGGTGATGCGGTAGGCTGTCACCAGCTCCGTTATCTGCACGAACCAGCGGCTCACCGCCGCCCGCGCCACTGGACTGGCCGCCAGTATTACCCCGCAGGACAGGCACACCGTCACCAGCGCGGCCGCTGTTCTCTGCCACATTCTCCGGCGGCTCTGCCGCCGCGCGCCCTGTTGTACCACCGGCTCCATCCGCCGGGTGAACTCCGGCGAAGGCGGGGCGCCGGTCTCCGGCAGCTCAGATGCCAGCAGTGCCGCCATCCGCTGCGCGCCCTGCCGCAGCGCACGTTCGTATGTGATATCTGTCATACAGTCAATCCTTCCTTTTCCAGCTCCTGCCGCAGCGCGGCCTTAGCCCGCTGCAGAAGCTTCTGGGCCGCGGCAAAGGACAGCTCCAGCAGGGACGCCGTCTCACGGGTGCTGTAGCCGCAGCCGTAGCGCAGCAGCAGCGCCTCGCGGCAGCGGGGCGGCAAGCGCCCCATAGCGTCGGCCACCGGGTCGCCGCAAGGCGGTGGCGTGACCAGAACGGTGTTCTCGTCAAAGGGCACGCCGTCACGGCGGGCCTGCTGCCGCAGGATGTCGATGCATTTGCGCTCCACGGTCACCACCAGATAGGCCTCCAGCTGCGTCTCCGGCAGCTTCGCCAGCCGGGAAAAGCGCTCCGCCAGTGCCAGGAACGATTGCTGCACCGCGTCCTCGGCGTCCGCCTGAGCGGACAGTCTCCGCCGCGCCAACGCCAGCATCCGCCCGCAGCAGGCGCGGTATACGTCCTCAAAGAGCCGCCGCTCCTCCGCGCTCTCCAGCGCCGTCATGCACACCGTCAAACGCCCACCTCCCCGCAGCTTGTTGCATTCATCATAACACAGGCGGCCGCCCTGTGTCATCACTATATAAACGCCGCAGCGGAGCAAATGCGGACAGGAAAACCGAAAATTTTTTCAAAAAACGTGTTTCCCTATGGAAAAAGGACGCCGGGGCGTCCTTTTCGGGTAAGACTGTTCATACATATACAGAAGGCGATGCCGGCTACACCATGACGAACATATTATAATGCTTCATCAGGCGGATATCCTCCTTGGATATCTTCAGCTCCTGGACCAGCGCCTTGTCGATGGAAAGCGGTGTTTTGCTGAGAAGGCGCTTGGCGGCGGAAGGCATCAGCGGGCGGCAGGAGATGCCATAGGTCAGCACCCACTTCCGGTCGTCATCCATGTAGGGTTGGGGAATGCCGATCTGGTATTTGTCCATGGGCATATCGTCATTCTGGAACAGCACGGCGCTGAACGCCTCGTAGTGGGTCAGGGTGCCGTGGTAGGTGCTCTCACAGACCCGGTAGTGGGCCAGGTCCTTGATGTTCATGTACATGAGCACCTCGGCCGTGCTGCTCTCCTCCGTGGGGAATATATCGATCACGGTGCACTGGGCGCGGTTGACCCGGCCGTCGAAGAAGTACATATATAATTGGGAGACCTCCCGGAAAAAGGCGGGCACCTCCGCGTTGTACTCCTGGTCAATATCCGGTGTATTGCGGTACAGCAGATCATAGATACTGACCTTCAGGGCGTTGGCGATGTCGTAAAGCGTGGCAATATCCACGGAGATCTGTCCGTTCTCGTACTTGGAGATGGCCGAACGGGTCTTGTAGATGGCCTGAGCCAGCTCGTCCATCGACATACCCCGGCTTTTGCGGGCGTAGCGGATGCGGCTGCCGACTTCTCTTGTGATATTTTCTCTTGCAGTGTCCATAGGCGTTTTCCTCAAAATCAATTCAGGCTCATTTTTGCACTGGTTTTTAACGATTATAGCAAAATACGTCAAATATGTCAACAAACGTTCCGTTCAGGAAACATAATTTGCACAAATTGTTCCGCAGGGGGAACAGGCGGCAAATTGCCACCCGGTCCATTTTCCGTTATAATGGCAACTAAGGTAAACCTTACGTGCGCAAAACTGTACAAAATCACAATAATACTACGTTGAAATTGGAGAGGTGTACAAAATGAAGGTCAAAGCTGATACGTTGTTTTATGGCGGCAAGATCTACACGATGGAAGCGCCGGGCGTCTGCAAGGAAGCAGTGGTGCTGAAGGACGGCAAATTTGCCTATGTGGGCACAAAGGAAGAGGCGCTGGAGCGCTTTGACTGTGCGAAGTGCATTGATCTGCAGGGCAAGACTGTGCTGCCCGGCATGGGCGACTCCCACCTGCACTTCTTCGCTTTCTGCCAGACTTATACCACGGTGGACCTGGGCGGCGCCACCTCCCGCGCCGAGGCACTGCAGCTACTGCGTGACCGCGCGGCGGAGACGCCCAAGGGCGAGTGGATCAAGGGCTCCAACTTTGACCAGTCCAAGTGGAAGGACTGCGAGGACCGGCTGCCCACCCGTCTGGACCTGGACGAGGCCAGCACCGATCACCCCATCGTCATCAAGCGCGTGTGCCTGCATACAGCAGTGGCCAACACCATGGCGCTGGAGAAGGCCAACATTACCAACGGCTACGTGTACGGCCCCGGCGGCCTGGTGGAGTTGGATGCCGACGGCAATCCCAACGGCATTTTCCGTGAGCAGGCCTCCAAGATCTACGACAATCTGATCCCCGACCCGTTCCTGGTGCCCGCCACCCGTGAGAAGTGCATGAAGAAGGGTCTGGCGCTGGCCTCCAGCCTGGGCGTGACCATGATGCACACCTACGCCGCGGAGATCTGGCACTATGACGAGGACTTCGCCGACTATGTGGCCCGCAGCGACCGCGGCGAGCTGCCGGTGCGTATGGCCGTGTGCCTGGACTATATGTTCGACCCGGAAAACCTGACACCCGAGCAGCGGAATGATCCCTATCGTGCCGCGCGTATGGGCAGCTTCAAGAGCTTCTCTGATGGCTCCCTGGGCTCCCGTTCCGCCAAGCTGTACACCGACTACGCGGACGATCCCGGCAACACCGGTATTCTGGTCATCAGCCCCGAGGACCTGGCCAAGAGAATGTACAAGGCATACCGCCACGGCTTGCAGCCCGCCACCCACTGCATCGGCGACAAGGCGCTGGAGGTCACTCTGGACGCGGTGGAGTACTGCCTGCAGCAGGGGCTGAAGGACGGCATGACGCCGGAGGAGCAGGCCAAGCGTCTCCCCTTCCGCATCATCCACGCCCAGATGGCCACGCCGGAGCTGATCGAGCGCATGAAGAAGCTGCCGATCGTGCTGGATATCCAGCCCACGTTCCTGATGACCGACCTGCACTGGATCGAGGAGCGCGTAGGCAAGGAACGCGCCGTGCTGAGCTATCCCTGGAAGACGTATCTGGACGCGGGACTGATCATGGCCGGCGGCTCCGACGCACCGGTGGAGAGCTTCAATCCCTGGATCGGCATCTACGCCACCGTGACCCGTCAGGATATGGACGGCTATCCCGTGGGCGGCTATCACCCCAACGAGAAGGTATCCGTGTATGACGCGGTGTGTATGTACAGCAAGAACGTGGCCTACGCCAACGGCGATCAGGACCTGATGGGAACCATCGAGGCCGGCAAGTTCGCCGACATGGTGGTCATCGACCGCGACATCTTCCACATTCCCGAAAACGACATCAAGGACATCCAGGTGCTGAACACCTATATGGCCGGCATCGAGAGATATCACCGCGACTGATACGCGCAGCATAACAAAGGAGCTAAGACATGAAATTAAATTCTTTTGACAAGGTCAAGCAGTTGACGGAAGAGATGGTCGCCATCCCCAGCATCAACAAGGAACCGGGCGGCGAGAGCGCCGTGGCCCGCTATATACAGGACTTCTATATGTCCCTGCCCTACTTCCAGGCACATCCCGAGCAGGTCAAGTGCTTCCAGACCAAGAACGACTTTGTGGTGCGGCACAGCACGCTGGCCTATGTGAAAGGCACCAAGGGCAATTCCAACCGCACGGTCATCCTCATCGGCCACATCGACACCGTGGGCGTGGACGATTTCGGCACCATCCGCGAGTACGCGTTCCGCTGCGAGGAGCTGCCCGCCAAGCTGCGCGAGACGTTCGTGCTGCCCCAGGAGGTCATTGACGATATCGAGTCCGGCGAGTATCTGTTCGGCCGCGGCGCGCTGGATATGAAGTCCGGTGTGGCAGGCCATATGTACCTGATCCAGTACTTCTCTGAGCATCCCGAGGAGCTGGATGGCAACCTGCTGGCTATCGGCGAGTGCGACGAGGAGGACAACTCCAAGGGCATCATCACCGCCCTGGACCTGCTGGAGGAGCTGAAGGAGAAGGAGCACTTCGAGTATGTGGCGTGCATCAACGCGGATTACTCCACCAACTACGCTCCCGGCGACGAGAACCGCTACATCTACTACGGCAGCATCGGCAAGCTGCTGCCCTGCTTCGCCGTGTTCGGCAAGGAGGCCCATGTGGGCCAGGCCTTCAGCGCGCTGGACCCCAACCTGGTGCTGGCCAACATCACGCGCAAGATGTCCCTGAACACTGACCTGTGCGACATCGCCCAGGGTGAGGTGGCCATTCCGCCCATCTCCCTGAAGCAGATGGACACCAAGGGCCCCTACACTGTGCAGACGGCGCTGACGGCCTTTGGTTACTACAACTTCTTCACCCACGGCTGGAGTCCTTCCATCGTGCTGGAAAAGAGCAAGCAGATGGCTGTGGAGGCCTTTGACGAGACGGTGGAGTACCTGAATGCCCAGTACAAGCGCTTCTGCGAGCTGAGCAAGGTGGACTTCCACCAGCTGCCCTGGAAGACCCGTGTCTACACCTGGAACGAGTTCTATAACGAGCTGGCCGCCGTGCACGGCGAGGCCTTCAAGAAAGCCATTCACGAGTTCACCGTGAAGCTGCATGAGGACGATCCTGAGCTGGATCTGCGGCTGTTCGGCCTGCGTGTGGTGCAGGAGGCATGGAAGTGGTCTGAGGACAAGTCCCCCGCCGTGGTGGTGTTCTTCGGCTCCATCTTCAGTGCCCGTATCGAGATGACCGGCCGCACGGCCAAGGAAAAGGCTCTGCTGGATGCGGTGGAGAGCGCTATCGAGGTGGTGCGGCCCGAGGCCCAGCGCCAGATCAAGACCCGTATGTTCTACCCCTACATCTCCGACTCCAGCTTTATGGCCGTGTGCGACGACACTCTGGCCATCCAGGCGCTGGAGACGAACATGCCCCAGTACGGCGTGAAATACACGCACCCGGTGGATAAGATCCGTCAGATCGACGTCCCCGTTGTCAATATCGGTACCTTCGGCCGCGACGGACATATGCTCACCGAGCGCGTGGATATGCGGCAGACGTTCCAAAATGTTCCCAACATCACCTATGAAGCGGTGAAGCGTCTGCTGAGCTGAGCTATCCCTCCCTACGCTGAGAGACCCTGTCAAAACGCACAAAACGCACCAAGCACAAAACGCAAAACGCACAAGCGCAATCACAGAGAAAATCACCTATTGTTTCGCGTGAAAGGAGAAAAGTATGGTTATACTGCAAGCTATTCAAGATTTTGGTAACTGGTTCTGGGGCATTCCCATTTTGATCCTCATCGGCGGCGGCGGTCTGTTCCTGACCATCTATCTGGGCTTCCCCCAGATCCGCCACTTCGGCTACGCCATGAGCCAGACCTTCGGCAAGATGTTCGCCAAGAAGGAAGAGGGCAAGGTCCGTCCCATCTCCGCCGCATTCGCGGCCCTGGCCTGCGCCGTCGGCGCTTCCAACATCGTCGGCGTGCCCGTGGCTATCGCCCTGGGCGGCCCCGGCGCTGTGTTCTGGATCTGGATCCTGGCTATCTTCGGCATGTGCACCAAGTACTGCGAGGTCGCGATGGGCATCAAGTACCGTCGTAAGAACGACGTGGGCGAGTGGGTCGGTGGCCCCGCCTACTACCTGCGCGGTCTGGGCAAGAAGATCGGCGTCGTGTTCGGCGTCGGCTACGCCTTCTTCTTCATGATCGAGCTGGTCCCCTCCCTGGCCTCTCAGGGCGTTTCCGCTGCTGAGCAGTTCAACGTCTTCGGCGCAAACCAGACCGTCACCGGCATCATCATTGCCGTTTTGGTGGGCGTTATCCTGGCCGGCGGCTTCAAGCGCGTGTCCAGCGTCACCGACATCCTGGTGCCCGTGATGGCCTGCCTGTACGTGCTGGGCGCTCTGGTCATCATCTTCGCCCATGTGGGCGAGCTCCCCGCTATTTTTGGCATGATCTTCCAGGATGCCTTCACCGGCCGCGCCGCTGTGGGCGGCTTCGCCGGCGCCACCGTCATGGCTGCTATCCGTTGGGGCGCTGCCCGCGGCGTGTACTCCAATGAGGCGGGCGTAGGCTCCACCATCGCCGGTCACTGCACCGCCGATACGGATCACCCCATCCGTCAGGCCCAGTTCGGTATCTTCGAAGTCTTCATGGATACCATCGTTATCTGCACCATCACCGCCCTGGCTGTTCTGGCCTCCGGCGTGTGGACCCAGGAGGGTCTGAGCTCCGGCCAGCTGGCCCTGGCTGCTTTCCAGTCCGTGTTCGGTAACTTCGGCGCCATTTTCGTCGCCATTACGGTGTTCATGTTCGTGTTCTCCACGATCATTTCCGCCGGCTTCTTCGGCCAGATCCAGGCTGAGATCCTGTTCGGCCGTAAGTTCTCCAAGATCTGGGTGTTTATGTATCCCCTGTTCATCGGCATCGCCTGCGCGTTCTCCAACGTGACCACCATGTACATGATCACCGACGGCTTCATGGCTATTATCGTCATCCTGAACATGATCGGCCTGCTGCTGATGTGCAAGCAGGTGAAAGACCTGCAGAAGGAGTACTACAACACTCCCGGTATGTACTACCTGGCTGACAAGGCCGCCAAGGAAGCCAAGAAGGCTGCCAAGTAACGGCTGACACAGCATAACACAGTGATAACGTAATTCCCCTGTACTGACATTCCCCGCGTTTTGTGCGTTTACCCCCCCTGGACCTCTCAGCGAAGGGTGCTGGTCCCCTCCAGCGCCGGGGCCCGGTCCGGCCTTGTGCCGGGCCGGGCTTCCGGCATTTCAGGGAGCCTGTCCCACCTCACGATAAAAGGGAACGACCGCCGAATGGGCGGTCGTTCCCTTTTGTGCGGCGGGTGTTTGTTTAACCAAAGGTGCCTTTTTATACACATCACTATCCGGCGGATCGCACCGTTATTCCTCTGCGGGCAGCGTCACGGTAAATGTGGAGCCATTTCCAGGGCGGGAGAACACCGTCACCCTCCCGCCGCACAGCGTTACCACCCGGCGGACAATGGAGAGGCCCAGGCCGTTGCCACGGTCATCCGGGTATGGCGCAGCCCGATAGAACCTGTCGAAAATGTGCCGCTGTGTCTCCTCGTCCATACCGATACCCGTATCGGAGACAGACACGGTGACCTCTCCCTCACCCCGCCGCAGCACCACGGTGATCTGCCCGCCGGCGGGCGTAAACCGGATAGCGTTGGAGAGCAGGTTAGACCAGATGTGCTCCACCAGCTCCTCATTGCCGTAATAGTCCACCGGATCCAGGTCTCCCTCCACGGTCAGGCTCTTTTTCAGCCACTCCCTCTCCTGCTGGCGCACACACCGGCGGAGCTGTTCATCCAGGCTGTACAGCGTCTTGTCGGACACGATCTCGGTGTTTTCGTACCGGGCCAGCTCCAGAACGTGGGTGCTCATGGCAGCCAGCCGTTCGGACTGCTGCACCACGGTGTCTGTATAGGTCCGCCGCTGCTCCGATGTCAGGTCGTCGTTTTGCAGCAGCTTGGCAAATCCCCGGATGGAGATAAGCGGCGTTTTGAACTCGTGGGAAAAGGTATTCACAAAGTCCATTCGCAGCAGCGCCACGCTGGACAGTTCCTCCGCCATTTTATTAAAGCTGCGGATATATTCCGCCACCTCGCCCCGGGCGCCCCGCATATCCACCCGCACGGTATAATCGCCCTCCGCCACCGACTGCGTGGCCTGCATCAACCGTGACAGCGGAGCCAGATACCCACGGAAAATGAATATGGCCAGCAGTACGCCCAGGATGGCGCTGACCGAAAGGATGAGGATGGGCCACAGCAGCGTATAGCTGGCGTCCTCCAGATGCACCAGCCGCTGCACCAGTGTAAATATTCCCAACGCCATCCCCACATACACCGCCACCAGCCCCAGCACCAGCAGGAACATGGTGCCCAGCAGCCGGACAGGCGGCTTTTCTTTTTTCACCTTATTTCTGGCCATTGCCGTCCTCCCGGGGCATCCCCATATAGCCAAATCCCCGAATCGTCCGCAGCTCGAAATCCGGGTTGTCCCGGAATTTCTCTCGCAGTCGGGAGATGTAAACCTCCACAGTGTGCTCGTCCACATCACTGTCCAGATCCCATATGTCGTCGATAAGCTGCCGTTTTGTGAAAAGCGTCCGGGGGTAAGACAGCAGCTTATACAGCAGCAAAAACTCCTTAGCGGACAGCTGCCACGTACTCTGCGGAGTGATGACCTGCAGGGAGCCGCGGTCCAGCACCGTGGTGCCCACCGTCAAGCGTCGGTCTGCCCGGCTGCAATACCGCCGCAGCAGGGCCTCGATACGCCAAAGCATCTCCTCCTCGTCCACTGGCTTGACCATATAGTCATCCGTCCCCGCCCGGAAACCCCGGCGCTTGTCCTCCTGGGTCACGCGGGCCGTCACCATCAGCACCGGCAGATCGCAGTTCCCCTCCCGCAGCGTCTGGGTGAAGGTGATGCCGTCCATCCGCGGCATAGTGATATCCACCACCGCCAGATCGCACTGGTAGTGTTCCATCACCTCCAGCGCCTCCACACCGTCCCGCGCAGGGCACGGCTCATACCCGGCACGCCGCAGCACCTCGCACATTAGAAATCTGGCGTTGTCATCGTCCTCGGCCACCAAAATGCGGAACATGGCTGTCCCTCCCTTGTGTTTTTTTGGATTTTATCACACCTGCTCTCAAAAATCGAGATTTTTTGAGCTTACGTTGAGGTTTCTTCGGTATACTGCCGTTACCATAGGAAAAATAGGAGGAACACCCCATGCCCAGACCTGTCTGCATCACCTACGACAGCACCTGTGACCTGACGCCCCAGCTGCTGGAGCGCTTCCATATCCGCACCATACCCCTGACTATCCAGAGTGGCGGGCGTGTCTTCCCTGATGACGGAAACTACACCTCGGCGGAGCTGTACGCCGATTACCGCCGGAACGGCACCCTGCCCAAAACAACAGCGATCAGTCCAGAAGCGTTCAAGGCATTTTTCTCCCCGCTTTTAGCGGAAGGCTATGACATCGTCCACATCGACATCAGCTCGGAGCTGTCCTGCACCTGCCAGAACGCGGTACTGGCGGCACAGGAGCTGACGGGCCAGGGACAGATCCACGTGGTAGACAGCCGCCAGCTCTCCACCGGCGGCGGGCTGCTGGCACTACAGGGGGCCAAGCTACGGGACAGCGGTATGACGGCGGCGGACATCGCCGCGGAGCTGCGCCGCCTGACACCCTGCAGCGACACCAGCTTCGTACTGGACACACTGGAGTATATGTGGAAGGGCGGCCGCTGCAGCGGCGTGACGGCGCTGGGCGCCAATATGCTGAAGCTGAAGCCCTGTCTTGAAATGCGGGAGGGCAAGCTGGCAGTCTGCAAAAAGTACCGCGGCGCCATGGAAAAGGTGTACCGCCAGTATATCACCGAACGGTTGGCGGATAAGACAGTTGTGGCTGATCACGCTTTCATCACCCACTCCGGTGAGGTGGCGGAGACCACCCTACAGGAGCTGACGAAGCTGGTACGGGAGTTGGCACCCTTCCAGGAGGTATTCGTCACCCAGGCTGGCTGTACTGTGTCCTCACACTGCGGCCCCGGCACCCTGGGTGTGCTGTTCCTGCGGCAGCCGGAGCAATAACAAGCTGCGCATCAGTTGTGCACCCATGTCCGCACCAGGTCGGGCACCCATCCGAACACACGGCGGCACTTTTCCCTGCATTCTTGTTCGGCACAGTCCGGATGTGCGGCCATATAGGCCAGCAGGTACGCCCGTACATTCTCTCGAAGGTTTTTCCGGGCGAACCGGAAATCATACTTGGGAATTGCGTCCAGCGCAAATGAGGTCAGCGGGGCGTCGCTGTAACAGGGCTTGGTCAAGTTCACACGGGTCGTGTGGCAGATAGTGTGACGGGCGTTCGCAGGGTGGAGTATGTCCTCCAGATGCTCGAAGTCCGCTTTCGTTTTGCCGGTGCTCAACAACACGCACGGAAGCTGCGTCTGCGTCAGAAAGTGCCCGTTGGCGAGAGTAGCCTTCAGCAGAAAGGACAGGCAGAAATCCTCCGAATTTGATAAGCAAATATCCACACCGCCATAGCCTCGCTCATGGAAATACAGCTGTCCAAATCGGTTTTTTTGCTTGCGGCTGCGATGGGTATTGTAGTCGGGGAAATGCGTTTCGTCATAGCAATAGGCCTCTACCCACAGCGGCTCGATGGTCACGCCAAAGACCTCGATGCGGCAATCATTGATAAGCTTATCGCCCAGCATTTGCAGAATATGTACCTGTTCATCATAAGCGGCATTTTTTAAATTGCTGACCAAGGTCCACAAGTCGGCAGCGCGGTCCATACACTCAGTCCTTTCCGGGGCGTTTCAAAAAGTATATCACTTGGATGGCGTTCGTACAAGTTCCATAGGAAGAACTTTGCGTAAGGACACACATTCGCTGCGTTAGTTCTGCAAAATGGCGTGGATGCGTTTACGGTGTACCCATTCATGCCAAGTAAGATCCCCCAATTCCCTGTGCTGCAAGGGATTGGGGGATCTTCTCGTGTTAATGTGTTTTAATATGTATCGAGAAGTTTTGCGTAGATTTGGGGCGTCTGTTGGAAGGATTGTTGGAAAGTGACTTGTGTTAACCAAAACGTGACATAACAGGAAAGCCATTGCCTGAAAGCACATTTCCAGTGATTGGTACGTCTATTTCCTCCTCGAGAGCGAGTCTCGGTAATGCAAGTCTATCGGCCATAAATGATACTCGTAGCTCACAACAGAAAACATATTCCATGAAAATAGGTGTTCTGTCACCACTTCCATGTCGCGCTACGCAGGTAAGAAAACAGGGAAAAAGATTGCCGACGAAGAAACGGCGCAGAAAATCATCGCTGCACTGGAAAATGAGAGCATCAAGTATGAGACATACTTCAAGCTTATCATTGCCACGGGGATGCGGCGGGGCGAGTGCTGCGCCCTGCAATGGCGGGACATTGACCGAGAGCAGCTCAATATCCACAGCCTGCGCCACACCGCTGCCAGCCTGATGATCGCGGGCGGTGCGGATATGGCAACGGTAGCGGGTATCCTCGGCCACAGCCAGCTCTCCGCCACGCTGGATATCTACATCCACACCTTCGATAAGAACAAAAAAGCCGCCAGCGCAGGATCGCAAGGGATGCTTGAGATATGACGCAGGATAGCTCCGTACTGAGTATCCTTTGCCTTCCGTGTGGCAGGAGTGACGGCAGTTACGGGAAAAACTGCGGGGTCACGGTAAAAATTCAAGGAGGAAAAGTACGCTTTTGGGCTTACGCCGGAAGCAAAGAAAATGATAGAAATAAACGCGCCACTGGCTAACTGCGGCAGCCAAAGTGAGTTCGTAGAGAAGGCTGTTTGGTTCTACGACGGCTACCTGAAGGTGCAGACCGCCGGTGCGTTCCTGCCCCACGCAGTGGCTGACGTGCTGAAGGGAACACTGGGCGTGTTCGCAAACCGCATGTCCAAGCCGCTGTTCAACCTGACCGTGGAGCACAACATCACCAACCACCTGCTGGCCGCCGACGTGGATATGACACGCGAGGAATACAACAAGCTGCGCGGCGGCAGCGTCCGCGAGGTCACCAGCACACGGGGTATGCCAAGAATCTGACTTGGCACTTAACAACCCCCCTCGTTGCAAAGCGCGGCAGTCCATGTTACAATAAAAATATCTGTGTTGCAGGTAGCACACTCGGGACAACAGCAACCAAATCTTCTTCCGTGTCAGATGGACACACCCTGCACTCGGTGCTGTAGGGATATTCGCCCAAGGAGAGCCTAACTCTGATAGAGACATCTGGGCAGGAGAACCAGGACAAATTTCAATTAATTGGGAAATGTTGTAATAATCGGTCATGTTAAATCAACTATACTAATAGAGCATCCACGTTGGCATATCAGTAGGGAGGTGACATATGAAATATTCAGCCTAATTGCTTGTGTTCGTGTGTTTACAAAACAAGTAGTGAAAGCCTTGGCGGAAAATAAATGGCTTGTTTGTATTTATCCCCTTTTACTTCCGCGCGGTTTGTATTATTATAATGAGGTGCAGAAAAGAAATCCAATCCACAGTATTCTTTACACCGCAAGGCAAACCTTGGAGGTAGGCTTAAAACTACCGCTTTATGAATGTGAGGGGAATCGACTAAAAAAGAGATCGCTAGGTCATCACGTTTCTGAAGGTAGGAAGAAACAGGTAAGGAGGTTAGCAAATGGCACACGATGGTAAATTCGCTCAATATATACGCAGAAAGCATATCCACTGGATGGTTGCTGCAGTGCTGTGTGCGCTAGTTGCATTGCTTGTGTTGCGCAGAATTCAGATGCCTGCCGATGTCCCGCTGCCTCAAGTACCCGTCAGTGATCCTCAACCTAAAACGCCGTATTCCACTCCCATCGAGAATACAAAACTGTACGTTTATGTAAGCGGAGAGGGAGCCTTAGATTCTGAAGAAAGCACTACCTATCCCGAGGAAGCTGCTGTCGAATTAGCAAAATCGTTCCTCGACGACTTGATGACTCCTTCCGATGCTCGAACATTTACGATTACGGAGTACAGGGATCTCAAAGTACGCCTACTGCCAACGACTGATATGGACAGAGAAAGCGCGGACATATACGTACTTAGACCATCTGAAATCAGCAAAGATACTTGGATTGTGGAAATAGATGTTTCCTTTCAATATGAAGGGGTCATCAGCCCCATCGGGAGTGCCGATCAGCGGTGGATTGACATCCTTTATCAAGGCAGTCCCATTGGTTTCCTACTAACACGAAACGGAACGGAGTATACAATGCGTTCTCGTTACAGTGATGCATAATAGCAGTGCAATATTTTTTAATTGAGTGATTTGTCCGTAACCGTCAAAACAGAGGGCGGCTGGACAGACATGGGACAATCATGTTTCGCCAACAATGAAAGAATTTATAGTCGCACTGGAGGGGGCAAACATTACAACAAAATTGGAGAATGGGAAAATTCATTTGCGGCGAGAAGTAAAAAGGCCGTGGCCATTTAAGCCCGAAACAATTAACTATTCAATAGGTTTTGCTGGCTGGAGTCGGAGTGTAGGCGCTAAAACGGCGCGGGAAGTCCTTCAAAAGCTGAAGCTTTACGAAGAGTATCCAGACTATCAAGACTTCCTTGAGGGGAAAGAACCTATGTACCAAATGGTAGAACAGTTTGAGGTTCCACTTAGGCGATTAAAAGATGAATGAATACGCATATTGTGCATTAAAAGTAGTAAAAGCCATCTGATAGATTGCCGAACTTCCTTTCCGCTCCTTTTTCGCCCTTTCTGCGCATTTCCGCGTGTGGGTCACGGTGTGGGGCAAAACTGTCCCACGCTGTGACCCACAGATTAAATTGGCAAAAAAGTAAAGAAAAAGTCCTGTTTTCGAGAGAAAACAGGACTTTTTGGAGCTGCTGGGCGGATTCGAACCGCCGACCTCATCCTTACCAAAAAGCCGTGGCTGCTTTTATGGCGTACCCATTCATGCCGAGAAAGAACCTCCAATCCCTTGTGCTGCAAGGGGTTGGAGGTTCTCCTTGTGTTGGCAGGTTTTAACCTGTATTTCAGAGTGTTGAGTAAATTTGTGGCGTTTGTTGGAAGGTTTGTTGGAATGTTACGGGAAAATACTTGCAAAGGTACTCTCTAAATTGAACGATTTTCGTTCAAAAAGAACCGAGTATGGTGGGGTATGTATTGTGCTGTGTATAGATTCAGGATCGGGCTGATCGGCGCTGTTATGCCATTGCGATTAGTACAGCCATTCATATACCCTGTTGCTTCGTTATTTGATCGCGTCGCCCAGCACCTGCCGAAGCAGATCGGTCACGCCCTGCGCGGACTGAATGGTGGCGATCATCAGCAAATCGCCGTCCATATCTGACCAGTTGATGTCATATCCGGCACTGCGGATAAGCTGTGCCAAAAATGCCCGCTGGGTACGGCCGTTGCCCTCTCGAAAAGGATGCAGATAGTTCGTCGCGCAGTAAAAATCCGTGATCTCATCCACAAACGACCCGTGCGGCAGCCCTTTGAAATAGTTTTGCTGCTTCAGCCGGTCAAACGCCAGCTTGCCCTGCTGCACAATATCTGCGGCAGGGCAGAAATCTGTGCCCTTTTTGCTGATATTCACCTTGCGTATCTGGCCGGCCCAATCGTACAAATCGGAAAACAAAAAGCGATGGACAGCCTTATAATGGGCAAAATCAAAGGAATCCGCCCTCGGCTGGTTCGTCCACTCTGCACTGCGGGCGGACACCAACACAGCCTCCACTTCGTTGAGCTTTGCTTCCTCACGAATATCAAACTTATTTACCAGCACCGCAGTGCCGAGATAACAGCCGTCCTGTATCGGATCCATGCTGTACGCCATCGCACTACCTCCGCGTCACGATCTCCTGTACCAGGGCGGCCACGCTGATCTCGCCGCGCAGCAGCCGTGCGCAGTCCTGCTCTGTCTGCGGCGTTATTGTATAGCCCTCCATACGGCTGGAGGCCAAGGCATCCCGCAGCGCACGATATTCCTTCTCGCTCACATAGATCACCTCTGCTTGTATTCGCTAAATGAAGTATACCACGCGGCAATGCCGCTGACAAGCGCAAATCGTTTTTCGGGTGCGGCCATGACGTGAAGCGTCCTCTGTTATACAATGCACAGAATACACCTCCCGCTATATGTCCTGCTCTGTCAGCCAGATTAAAAAGCTTTTTGCCAGTTCCAGCTTTGCTGCGTTCATGTTACGCAACAGCTCAGCCACATCTCGCCACTGGCCTTCGTTATAGCGGATGCTGCCTGTCAGAAACTCATCCGGCGTGGTATCCAAGGCCAGTGCCAGACGTATGACAACTTCCAGCGAGGGGATAGAGGTCGCCCGTTCAATGCAGGAGAGATACTTGTCATTGATCCCAGCCCGTTCGCAGACCTCTGCCTGCTTCAAGCCTAGTTCTTTCCTGCGACGCGCAATGCGCTTACCAATTTCGGAATAGTCCAGTTCCATCGATGTCCTCTCCTTTGTTGGTATTGTACAAAGGATAAAGCAGAAACAAAACAATGTTAAAATCGGTAATTCCACTTGACATAAGAATAATTCATAACTACAATTGAATTATCCACTTTTAAACAGAATTTTGCAGCAGAGGGGCGGGAACTATGGTTTTAATTGCCGACATTATCAAATACGAGGGTGACAACAGCACCTTCGTCTGGAAGCATCCCTGCGAGGACTTCAACACCAGTACACAGTTAATCGTCCACGAATCGCAGGAAGCAATCCTTTTTCTGAATGGGCAGGCGCTCGATTTGTTTGGTGCAGGGCGTTATACGCTGGAAGCCCAGAATATTCCGCTGCTGCGCAGCATCGTAAACATTCCAACCGGCAGCAAAACGCCGTTCCACTGCGAGGTCTATTTCATCAACAAGACTGAGCAGATGGCAATTCGTTGGGGAACAGACAGCAAGGTGCAGTATGTTGAGCATACATACAAGTTCCCCATTTCCATTGGTGCAAGTGGCGAAATGTCTCTTTGCGTAGACGATTCTCGTAAGCTGCTGGTAAAATTGGTCGGAACAGAACGGGTTTTGGATCGTCAGCAACTGGCAACCTATTTCCGCAGTATCCTTATGGCAAGAGTGAAAACCTACATTGCACAGGCGATGCGGGCTAACGCCATCAGCATTTTTGAAATCGACGAAAGCCTTGAGATTTTTTCGGCAGATATCCAGCAGAGGCTGATACCTGATTTTCTTGATTACGGCGTCCAACTCAAACGCTTCTATGTCACTACGGTGGTCAAGCCTGATGGCGACCCGCAGTACGAAAAATTCAAGGAGCTGCATTTCCGCCAGTACGCCGACATAGCAGAAGCGAAATTGAAGCAGCAGACCGACATGATTCGCGCACAGACCGAAGCGCAGAAAGTTGTCATCGACTCTCAGGCGCAGGCGACCAAGCGGATGCAGGAAGGCTACACCTACCAGCAAGAGCGCGGATTTGATGTGGCACAGGACGCCGCCAAAAACGAAGGTGCTGGGCAGTTTTCCAGTATGGGCATCGGGCTGGGAATGATGGCCGGTGTTGGCGGTACGGTCGGTGGAATGGTTGGTGGAGCCGTGTCTGACGCATTTGCAGGGATAACCATGCAGCCGCAAGCGGCGACAAATCGCTTCTGTGACCAGTGTGGAGCTGAGTTGACACCGGGCGCGGCATTCTGCGATGAATGCGGAGCGCCGCAAGCACCGTCGGACACTTGCGTGAAGTGCGGATTCAAGTTTATCAAGCCCGGTAAATTCTGTCCGAAGTGCGGAACCAAAAGGGAGGGCTGATGATGAAGAAGAACAGCACAAAAGGATATGTAATCCTTGGAATTTTGTTTGTTGTGGTCAGCGTAATTGCTTTCGCTGTTCCTTTGCAGAAAACAGCAGCTTTTTGGATCACCTACGCTTTTACTGCAATCGCAATTTTGGCACAAATTGTTATTTGGAATGTCGCGCTTGGGCGGGAAGACACCCTGAAAAGCAAGTTCCTTGGTTTACCCGTTCTGCATCTTGGCACCCTCTACCTGATTGTTCAGCTTGCGGCATTTGCGGTATATTTGTTCATCCCCGTACTTCCCGTTTGGAGTGCAGTTGTGGTATGCGTTGCGCTTGGCGGAGTTTTCTCCGTTTGCATGATTTCCGCTGATGTGGGGCGGAACGAAATTGAACGGGTTGAGGATAAGATTCAGAAAAAGGCCTTTTATATTCGAGCGCTACAGGCGGATGTGGAACTGCTGGCGAATGTAGAGTCAGATGCAAAAGTGAAGGCTGAACTCTTGAGGCTTGCGGAAAAAATCCGATATTCTGATCCCATGAGCCATGAGCAAGTGGCGGAATTGGAAGCGCAGATCGCAGAGAAAGTTTCCGATCTGAAGGCCGCGGCCAATAAGGGCGAAATCATTACGGAAATCCATTTGCTTCTGGATGAGCGAAATAGAAAAATTAAGATGTGCAAAGGAGATAATGCATGAATCAATATAACATTCACACCCTGACTGTTGAGCAATTAAGGACACTCATCGCATCGGGTGATGATTCGAAAGCAAATCAGATACGAATCAAAAAAGATGGAACAATCTTTCTTTCAACCGTTGTTGGCATGGACTGCTTATGCGATATAGCAGGGAGATTCGAAACCTTTCAGCCTAATAACGGTTACGTGGGGGCAGAACGAGCAAATGACGATGAATATATTCAAAGGCTATACCTCACGATTCGAGACTGGATAGAACATCCCCGCTCTTTTGTTGATGTTTGGATCAATCCATCTGAGGCCTAAAGAACTCGTCCCTTGTTATAGCCAATTAAATACAAAGGAGAAAGAAAATGAAGCAGCTAACTTGTGAAATGTGTGGAAGCACCGATTTAATGAAACAGGATGGCGTGTTTGTATGCCAGTCCTGTGGGACGAAGTATTCCGTTGAGGAAGCTAAGAAAATGATGGTGGAAGGCACGGTCGATGTTACAGGCAGCACGGTAAAAGTAGATACTTCCACTGAGCTTGCTAATTTGTATCAATTGGCTCGTCGTGCGAGAGATGATAACAATAGTGAAGATGCGGAAAAATACTACGGCATGATTCTTGTGAAAGACCCCGCCAGTTGGGAGGCTTCGTTTTACACCATATACTTTCGGGCAGAATCATGCACAATTGCGAAAATACAGTCTGCTGCTCGGGCTTTAGAAAATTGTGAGAGTAGTGTACTTGAACTCATCAGAGATCATGTCCCTTCAATAGAACAAACTGCTGCTGCAGAAGAAGTGGTACAGAAAAGCATAGCCATTGCAGAGATGCTTGCGCATGGAGCGATACGGCATTTCGCCACGATTGATGCAAGTATTCGTCATAAATATATGCGGGAATGTATCGATAATGTCCGCGCAGCTAGAGATATCGTGTATACATGTGGAACGGCAATTGAGGACATCTTTGACGAGCGTGGAGATATTGCACCACTCGCCGCGGAGGCTTGGAAATCCGGAATAGAAATTCAAAAACTCATCGCCCCTCTGGCAGAAGCAGAAAACGATATGTCAGACAGAACCATTACGTCTCTTTTCCTGATCAAATTGGAAAGGTATGATCCGCAGTACGTACGCGAATTTCGCGAAGAGGATCTCCAAAAAAAGATTCGCGACCAAGAGGAACGCATCAAGAAAATTCCGGTAGAGGGAGAATGGCTCGGAGTGCCGCTCGCGTTCGGAATTCTCTTGATTATCTTGGCACTTACGCTTTTTGTGGTCGACGGCAGAGAGAGTGGGATTGTTATGCTTGGATTGGGAATGCTCTTGCTCAGCGCAGTCATGTTCAAATTGGCAATGCCTGATAAGAAAGCACTGGAAACAAATAAAGAAATTGTGAAAAAGGAGCAGGAGCTGCTGAAATTGTATAAGACGGAATTATCTCGTATAAAAGGAGATTTGGATTCGTCGGAAGATGACCAATAGTCATTCATGTTCAAGCTTATCCTGCAACGAAAGTTCTTTCAAAGCATTCTGGGCATGAGTATTTGCATCGCTGCCATTTCACGCACACAATCAGACGCACTATGCGTTTGAAATAAACAAAGGAGGTACTAGAATGACAACTATAAAGTTTGTGGTTTTGGTGACCCTCTTGGTGTTGTAGTGCTATAAACTCACTACAAAGCTAAGGGAAGTCCCGACTCCTGACTGGGTAGATACAGCGATATAGGTTTTCAATATTGTAAAAAATGTTTTGAGCATTATTTCTTTATTTTTCCCAGTTTAATGGGCAGGTTAATAGCCTGAGGGGATTACCGTTTGGTAATCCCCTGAATTGTATCCTTTTGCAGCAAAGGATGCATTTCTATACAGGAGCAAGCCCTGTATGTGCGCTCATCTCCGACCTAAGAGCCGCCGGTACCGTCGTCGCCGTCGACAAGTCTGACGACGGCCAATGCAATGTGTCCGGCTGGACAAGCATCAAAATACCAGAATAATAGAGATTTCGGTCAATTCTTAAAGAAACTTATCGATGACTTTGCAGTCAAGGGAGGTTTTGTAAATGGCACAAAAATCAAGAACCTATATCAAAACGGGTGACTATCCGATTATTGATGAATGGGTGAATAATACTTGGCCGGCTACTGCAAAAGAAGCAATTAGGATCTGCGGCATTAACTATCGAAAGGTTATAAAGTTTCGCACCTCAACAGGCAAGGGTACTATAAGCAGACCGGTCGCGGATAGCTTCCAGCTTGTGCTGAATTACAACAGTGCCCAAAAATGTTTTGTTGTATGGAATGCTGCTATACAAAACGAAATCCACCACGGTAAGAAAATGCGCCTTTCGATTGGGCGCAAAGGAGACGAGTTGTTGCGCAAACCAATTGCTCCAAATTCTATAACACCTTGCTTCGGAGAGATAGGCCGGGGCGGAGATCGTGCCGGACGTGTAGAACTGATTCTAATCATTGGTCGAGATGCGCTGCCTGAGTTTTTCAGAGGATACAATGATCTGATAGTTCCAAATAGAGGGGAAATTCCAAAGGGAAAGACTTGCCTATATGCAAAAGCTGGCGAAGAGATTGAATATATTCGAGCAGAATAAGGCTCTGAAGAAGGAATCATTGCAGGAGCTTATCATTCTATGACAGATTTTTCCCGATAGTTCCCAGTAGCATAGATAGTAGTACCCAAATCACAAATGCACTTTTAACACGCACACAATACGCATTATCTCCGTAATACGCATGTAATACGGAGATAATGCGTATTAGCTATTTTCAACTACCGGTGAAGTGCAATATATCGGAATTTCTATATTGACAACCACAATATATTGTGGTATATAAGAATTATCATTGTTCTTTGTGCACCACTTGCAGGTCTGTGATCTGCACCGCACACGTTGTTAAGTTTGTACTTGAGGGGCATCATGCTCCCGCTTGAGATTCGGGCCATTGCGCCCGCGTGCTTTAATGACTATGCTGCGAGAGGTTTCTCGCGGCATTTTCCACCTGTACGCCGCCCTGCCGCCGTGCTATGATGTGCCTGTACTTAAAGGCATCGCGCATTTAGGTCGGAGCAGAGCAGGCACGGGTGGAAGGCTATCAACAGCTTTTCGCTCTGATTAAGGACCCGAAGTATGTCAAAATGCGCCTCCCGAAAAGCAGGGCGGCCATCGGAATTGAACAATACTGCAAACGCAGGAAGGATCGTATGAAGCCGAAACGGCAGGAAGATTCTTCCTGCGTTTTTGCTTACCGTTTTTGTCGCGGCACTTGCCACCGCCGCGATACTACAGGAAAAGAAAGAGCGCCGAAATCGCTTCGGCGCAGATCAGGAAAAAAGCTTTGTAAAAGCCGTCAGGACGATACGGCAGGAAAATCGTCCAGGGAGAGGCAAGCTCCCGCCCTGTATGCCGCAGTCAGAGTGCGGCGCCGGTCATACGGGGTATCGCGCACCCCTTGATTCGTCGCCGGACGGATCACAGGACATCGGCGGAGCCTTCCGCAGCCGAGTTCAGCGGCTTGGTGTCCGCCACCGCTCTATCGGAGCAGGGCATATTTGCCCCATGTGGCAGCGTACTGACCTGGCACAAGTAAAGAGAGACAGACATACGAACAGGCCGTGAAAAGCACGCAGCACCAAGGCCTTCCGCCTGCGGCAGTCTATCCTTTCTGCGGAGATACGCCGGAAACGGCCCTCTCTGCCAACGGGTGAAGTGCGTCCATCTGAACACGACTACGATTACAAGGAGATTTTTTATATGACCACAAAAGGTATTTACTACACCCTCGTTACCCAGTTGGACAAGCTGGCGCGGCACAACCGGCAGGGCAGCTTCCGCACGAAAGACCGCTACTACGAGGCGGTCAAGCGGTTCTGCGCCTACCTTGCCGCCCACTACCACCTGCAAAAGCTGGAGAACGTCAGCGGCAAGCATCTGGTGAGCTATGTCCTCTATTTGCAGGAGCAGGGCAAGTCAGCCAGCACCGTCAAAACCGACCTCTGCGCCATCCGCTTTTTCCACGATAAGATGTCTCAGCCCCGCTACACGCTGCCGGGTAATGAAGAACTGGGCGTCGCCTTGGAACGCCGCCGCTTCGGGCAACAGGATCGCACATGGACGAACCCGGAGTTCGGCAAGCTGATCGGCCGCGCCATGGCGGAGGAGAGGGAGGACTACATCCTCGCCCTGTATCTGGCTCGTTACGCCGGCCTGCGTATCCACGAGTGCTTCCGCATGGACACCGCTGCGGCGGAGCGAGCGCTGCGGAAAAACGCCCTCACCGTGAAAGGCAAGGGCGGCAAAATCCGTATCGTTCCCATCGAGGATGACCGTATCACGATGATGCTGCAAAGGTTGCTGGAGAAAACCGAACGCGGCCACAAGCTGCTGGTGCCGGATGGCGTACCCACCGACCGGGCCATCAACGGCATGCAGCAGTTCATCCTCCGCCACCGCGACGCTATCTGTGACCCCACCGCAGCGGACAGACGCATTACCTTCCATGGGTTACGACATACCTACGCCGCTGAAAAGTATACATCTCTCGTCAATGGCGGCATGACGCCCCTGGACGCCCACTTCACCGTGTCCCGTCTGCTGGGACACGAGCGGCCCGACGTGACGGACATCTATCTGGCGTCCGTGAAGGGAGGGACTGCCCGTGGAGAATAAGTATCGCGACCTACATGACATCCCCATGACGCTACGGGTGGAGGACTTGATGCCCATTCTCGGTATTGGACGCAACACCGCCTATGAGCTGATCCGCAGCGGACAGATACGAAGCGTCCGTGTCGGAAGACAGATTCGTATTCCGAGAGAGGCTTTGCTGGAGTTCCTGCGGAAGTAAAGTTCTTCGTCGCGGAAAGTTTTTTTGACGAAATTGGCTGCCCATGCTATACTGAACCGCATGAATGGGTACTCCGCTTAGCACCGCTGTTGGGAGGTCATGCGGCTCTGAGTACACGATACAAGGAGTGCGAGCTTATGAGACCCCGTAAAAAAGGACAGCTGTATGAGATCTGCTACCGCTGCCCCGGATATACCAAACCAATATATGAACGCTTTCCCACCTATGAAGCCGCAAATCTGCGGGTCGCTCAAATCGAATACGAGAAGTCTATCGGCGAATTTCGACCGCCAAAACAAACGCCTATACAAACCAAACGCGCGCAGAAAAAGTTTATCACGGTTAGTGAACTGTTGGATGAATACGTGCAGGTCTATGGGCTGAACCACTGGGGAGATTCCTTTTTATCCTGTAATCTCCATCGCATTGAGCATTACATCAAGCCGTACTTGGGCAATGTGGCGGTGAAGGACCTGACCACACATGATTTGGATTTATTCTATGATTCACTTCAGGACAAGCCGGCTGTTGTGCTAAAAGGCCACAAGAAAACAGATGCCTGTGTTTCCCGCTCGGTGATTGAAAAAACGCACGCCCTACTGCGGAGTGCGCTGAATCAGGCGGTTATCTGGGAGTATATCCCCAGCAATCCCGCCCTCCGTGTGACGCTGCCCAAGTATCAGCCGCAGGAACGTGCTGTGTGGTCTGCCAGTGAAGCGCAGCAGGCTCTGGACTCCTGCACCGATCCCGTGCTGAAGCTGTGTATGCTGTTGGCACTCGGCTGCTCTATGCGTGTGGGGGAAATACTTGGCCTGACATGGGACTGCGTGGACATTTCGGAGGATGCCATCTGTGCCGGAACCGCTTATGTGCGGATCACAAAGGAGCTAAAACGCTGCCAGAAGGACAGTCTTACGGCACTGGAACGGCGTGGACGCTCCACCGTCCTTTTGACATTCCCCGAGTGGAAGCGGACCGGCTCCTCCACATCTCTGGTACTGAAAGCGCCGAAAACGGAGAGCAGTATACGAAAGGTGTTTCTGCCGAAAACCGTAGCACTGGCACTGGTGGAGGAGAAAGAGCGGCAGCAGGAGATAAAGGGAATGTTGGATAGAGGCTATCAGGACTTCAATCTTGTCATTGCCCATGAGGACGGACGTCCCTACGAGGAAAGGCAGATTGCCTTTCTGCTCCGCAAGCTGACCGATGCCACAGGACTGCCGCCGGTAGTTTTTCACAGTCTGCGGCATTGCAGTGCCTCACTGAAGCTGCAAATCGGCGGCGGAAACATCAAGGCGGTGCAGGGCGATACTGGCCACGCACAATCCCGTATGGTAACAGATCTGTACGCCCATACCAACAACGAGGAGCGCCGCCGGTTGGCGGAGAAGGTAGAGGCGGATTTCTTCCAGAAACGGGCTGATGTGCCGCAGGAAAAGCCGCTGGATAACTCTGCGGAACAGGCGTACCGCCTGCTGCAAGAAAATCCCGACATTGCCAAATTGATCATTGCGACGCTGCAAAAACAGACGCAGCAATAGCTTGTTGGAAAATCTGTTGGAAAGTCCAACAAAACTAAGAAACGATAAAACAAAACAAACCCCGTAACCGTTGCGGTTACAGGGTTTGTGTGGAGCTGCTGGGCGGATTCGAACCGCCGACCTCATCCTTACCAAGGATGCGCTCTACCTACTGAGCTACAGCAGCATATATGGCGACCAAGAAGGGGCTCGAACCCTCGACCTCCAGCGTGACAGGCTGGCGTTCTAACCAACTGAACTACTTGGCCATGTGCGCTTTCGTCTTGGAACTCAAGCTTGCTTATTATAGCAAGTACCGCGCAGAATGTCAACACCCATTTCCTGTTTTTCCTGCAATTTTTTCAGAGGGCGGCGGGTAATCGCCGCCCTCTGCTCTATTTATAGCTCCCGGGCCTTGAACCACTTCACGGACAGCGCCCAGCTGCCGACGAATATCGCCAGTGTAATGATGATGACCGGCAAAATCGGAAGTACGGTCAGCACCCCTCTTACCGATTCGGATGCCATCAGCACCCCGCAGGTCGCCGACGCGATCATCACCACAGCGATATACACCGCGCGCCCTTTTGTGGCGCCGAATTTGAACATAACCGGAAACATCAGTGCCGGAACGCCCAGCCCCACCGCCAGCAGCAGCGGAATCAGTATCGACAGCGGCACGGCTGTGCCGCCGGCCACAGTAGGCTGCCCAGTAAGCGCGCTGATAAGCAGCACCAACGTGATGATGAGCGCCGTCAGCACAGCGCTGGTAACATACTTCGCCGCTACAAGCTGCCGCCGACCTATCGGCAGCGTATCACAATAGGCCAGCCAGCCGTCCCTCTCGTCGGCACTCAGCAGTGATGCCGGCAGAGATCCCACAAAAAACACCGGATACAGCAGCCATAGCGGGTTCGCACCTCCACCGCCCTTGTTCAGAAAGGTGAGGCCGAAAAATATGACCACCAGCAGGATATATGACTTGCCGTACTGCCATAGGCAGCGGCCCTCCTTATAAAACAATCCCTTCATCTCACACCTCCTTTGCCATGAACACGAACAGATCCTCAATATTCACCTGTCCCAGCGTCATACCGGCGGGCACGGCGCTGCGCCGCACCAGATACTCCGTGCCGTAGGGCGTGGTGTGCCGCCCGCACACCGCCGCCGGAGCGATACCGTCCGTACCGCCCCGCAGGATGCCGTATTCCTCCGTCAGCCGATCCTTCTCTTCGCACAGCAGCAGCCGCCCCTTGTGCAGGAACGCAATGTAGTCGCAGATCTTCTCCAAATCGCTGACAATGTGACTGGAGAGCAGCACGGCGTGCTCCTCATCCCGGGTAAAGTCTGCAAAGATGGTCAATATCTCGTCTCGCACCACAGGGTCAAGGCCGCTGGTGGCCTCGTCCAGCAGCAGAAGCTTCGGCTGATGGCTCAGCGCCACAGCCAACCCCTGCTTCATCTTCATACCGCGGGAGAAATCCCTGAAGGGCTTATCCTCCGGCAGCGCCAGCCGCCGCAGATAGCCGGCGTACACCTCCGGCTGCCAGTGCGTAAAAATGCCCGCCATCATATGGCCGATCTGCTGCGCGTTCATGTACTCCGGCAGTCCCACCTCGTCCAGCACCACGCCGATGTCCTCCCTGTCCAGGGCGGTCATCGCTCGGTTATCCTTTCCGTAAACGGCGATGGTACCGCCATCCCGCCGCAGGCCGTTCAGTATCAGCCGTATGGTGGTGGACTTTCCGGCGCCATTCTCACCAATCAGCCCCATGATGCACCCCGCAGGCAGCGTCAGTTCCAATCCCCGCAGGACAAAGTCACCTCTCCGCTTCGTCAGTCCGTGTATTTCCAATGCGTTCATTCCGTTTCCTCCCTTTGGAGACGCCACATCTCGTCCAATTCATTCTCTGTCAGCCGGCAGGCAGATGCCAAGCGGCGGATCTCCTGCATATGGCCCTCTATCTTCTTCAAATTCTCCTCCCGCAGCAGCTCCGTGCTGCGCTCCGCCACAAAGCATCCCTTGCCGGGCAGGGTGTAGATAAATCCCTCGCTCTCCAGTTCGTCATAGGCCCGCTTGGTGGTAATGACGCTGATACGTAGATCCTTGGCCAGCGCCCGTATGCTGGGCAGCGCCTCGCCCTCGGTCACCTGTCCGGACAATATGGCGTCCTTGATCTGACTGTATATCTGGTCGTAAATGGGCGCGCCGCTGCGGTTGTCGATGTATAGCTGCATAAGAGGCCTCCTTGTGCAAACTGTATATGAACAGTATACACAGTTAATTCGGATTGTCAACAGAAATTTTTTGTGGTACAATATCCGGCAGAAACGCAGTACGCACAAAGGAGCCCTTCATGTATATCGGAAACGTAGAAATACACTCCAAACTGTACCTGGCACCCATGGCCGGTGTTACGGATCTGGCCTTCCGCCAGATCTGCCGTGAGCTGGGCGCAGGCATGAGCTGCACAGAGCTGGTCAGTGCCAAGGCTCTGTGCTATCAGGACAAGAAAAGCCGGGGCCTTTTGAAGCTGGCCCCCAACGAAAAGCCCGCCGCTGCCCAAATCTTCGGCAGCGATATCCCCTGCATGGCTGAAGCCGCCGTCATCGCCGCCGAGGTGTCCGGCGCAGATATTATCGACATCAACATGGGCTGCCCGGTGGGCAAGGTAGTGGCCAACGGCGACGGCTCTGCCCTGATGAAGGATCCGGAGAAGGCTGCCCGACTGGCCGAGGCGGTGGTCAAGGCCAGCCCCGTACCCGTGACGGTGAAAATGCGCCGGGGCTGGGATAAAGGCAGCATCAACGCGGTGGAGCTGGCGAAAATGCTGGAGCAGGCAGGCGTCAGTGCCATTGCCGTCCACGGCCGCACCCGCGCCCAGATGTACAGCGGTCAGGCTGACTGGACCACTATCCGCCAGGTGAAGGAAGCGGTATCCGTGCCGGTCATCGCCAACGGCGACATCTTTTCGGCAGAGGACGCCGTCCGCATTTTACAGTTCACCGGCGCGGACATGGCCATGATCGGCCGGGGCTGTTTCGGCAACCCGTGGCTGTTTCAGCAGGCTCAGGCGGCGCTGGAGGGGCAGCCCATCCCGCCCCTGCCGCCGCTGCGTGAGCGGTGGGACACCGCCGTGCGGCAGATCGAGCTGGCTGTGGAGGACAAGGGCGAGCACATCGCCCTGCTGGAGGCCCGCAAGCAGCTGTGCTGGTATCTCAAGGGCGTGAGCCACGCCAACTACTACAAAGAACAGATCGTCCGCCTGACCACACTGGAGGAGCTGTACCGGGTGGCGGCGGGTGTCAGGAGGGATCTGCGATGAACAATGAACAGGACATCCTGCGCCGCGCCCAGCAGGGCGATAGCGAAGCTTTCCGCCTGCTGGTGGAAGCCTATCAGACACAGGTATACCGTCTGGCCCTGCGGATGTGCGGCGAAGCGGCGGCAGACGACGTGACCCAGGAGGCGTTTCTCGCCGCATGGCGGGCACTTCCGGAGTTCCGCGGTACCTGCCGCTTCTCCACATGGCTCTACCGCCTAACCACCAACGCCGCCATCGACTGGCTCCGCCGGGAGAAGCGCCATCGGGGCATGGACGACGTCACCGAGCTGGAACTGCCGGATGACGGCCCCGGCCCGCAGGACCAGGCAGAGCAGGCGGAAGCACAGCAGACTGTCCGCCGTGCGCTGTCCCGGCTGTCAGAGGAGCACCGGCAGGTCCTGCTGCTGCGGTATATGCAGGAGCTGGACTATGCCGAGATCGCCGCGGCGCTGGAGATCAGTGAGGGCACCGTGAAATCCCGCATCAGCCGGGCCAAGATGCGGCTGCGGGAATTGCTGGACGGCAGCGGGAACCTTTTTGACGGTGGGGCCGTCTTACAGACAGAGATCAGTGAAAGGAGGGAGCAGCCGTGACACAGCAGCCCTTTGACCCGATGGATAAACTGCTTCGCGAAGCGCTGGCGAGCGACGCCCTGCCGCCCTCCGACCTGACGGACCGCATTATGGCACAGGTGGAGAGAACGCCCCAGGGCGGCAGCGCCGCCTCCAATCCCAAACGCAATTATAAGAAATGGTTGCTGACCGCCGCCGCATGTCTGGTCATCGTGGGCGCGGCGTTTCCCCTGGCGCTGCAAGGCCGCGCCGGCCGGACCGATCACGCTGCAGATGACGCCGCCACCGCCGATACGAATGCCGACAACGACATGGTCAGCAGCTACTACGGTGGACACCGCAGCGATGTGCCAGATGGCGCCGCGCCGTCTGACGGCACCGGCGGAGACACCGAGCAGGCACAAAAGAACAACTCCGCACACGACCAACCCTTTGACCCGATGGACAGCGCACTGGACCATGCGGCCGCGCTGCTGGAGCAGCAGGGCTGTACACTGGAGGTCCTGGCCCGTGCGGATGATGCGGTGCAGGTAGCCATTGCCGATGCGGACACCCATCCCTCCGGCAATACGGACCTGCTGAAAAATGCCATGGTGGCCTCCGGTTTCGCGCTGGAGGGCGACTGGTATGTGTTGGAACAGGAGGAAACGACCCCGTGAAGCTACACACCAAGCAACTGACCCTCGCGGCGCTGACCGCCGCCGCCTACGCCGTTCTCAGCTATTTCGGCTCTATCTTCGGCATCACCTACGGTCCTATTCAGTGCCGCTTTTCCGAGGCGCTGTGCGTCCTGCCCTTCTTCCTGCCGGAGACGGCCTGGGGCCTGGGCGTGGGCTGCCTGATCGCCAACCTGCTCAGTCCCTACGGCGTGCTGGACATCGTGGTCGGCTCCGCCGCCACACTGCTGGCCGCCCTGCTGACCGCCCGGTGCCAAAAGAAGTGGCTGGCTCCTCTGCCGCCGGTGATCGCCAACACCGTGCTTATCGGCCTGGTCCTGGCCTATGAGCAGGCGGGTACCTCCGCCGCTTTCTGGCCCACCTACGCCTTCAATGCCCTGACCGTGGGTCTGGGCGAAGCCGTAGCCTGCTATGGTCTGGGCGGCCTGCTGCTGTGGCGGCTGGACAAGAGCAATGCCTTACAGCACTATTTGCAGAACCGATGAATGAAAAAGCCCTCCGTGAGGAGGGCTTTTTGCCGTAAACGCGCTTCTTCGGACCTGAAATGCGTTCCGGGCCGGTTGCAATCTGCGGCGTCTTGTGTTACCATAACACTTACCACGGCGCCCCTCGGGCTCCATTAAAGGACGTATACGTTGTATGAACGAGAGAGATAGAAAAAAACATACCGCCACCTCCCGGCTGGATACCAGTTCTCTGCCTCGGGGCCCACTGAACTGGGTGTTCTTCCCGGCGGCGCTGCTGTACCACGAGTTGCTGCTGCGGACCTTTGACAGGCAGAGCACCTTCTTTACCGGGACGCTTGTGCTGGTGGTGCTGTTCGCACTGGGCGCAGGGCTGTTCTGGAGTCTGCTCATCAATCTGTTCCGTCACCGCCAGGCGGCTACCATCGTCTCTATCGCCGCCACCGCCCTGTGGACGGTGCTGGTGTGCGTGGAGTACTGCTGCCGCAGTTACTTCAAGTCCTACTTCGCTCTGTCCTTCATCGGCAACATGGCCAGCGATGTAGTGGGCGGTTTCGGCGACACGGTCCTGCCGGATGTCGTGCTGCCCCGCCTGCCCTTTATCCTGCTGGCCTTTGTTCCGCTGGCACTGTGCATTCTGCTGCGCCGGCGCATCGTCACCGAGCAGCGCATGGGCCGCTGGTCCCTGCTGTTCCTGCTGGTCGTATGTCTGCTGTTCGGCGGCATCGGCAGCGGTCTGGCCCGCTGGGGCACCTATCACGATGCCTATACCTACAACTTCACCACCGATACCGGTGTGACCCACTTCGGGCTCAACGCCAGTGTCCGTCTGGAGATCACCTACGCCATTTTCGGGCACCCCAGCCCCCGGCTGCCGGGCACAGACACGAAGACAGATGTGCCGGATGACACCCCTGTTGTCACAACGCCGGTGGTCTACGGCGAAAATACCATGAACATCGATTTTGCCGCCCTGGCAGAGAACGCCTCCAGCAGCGCCGTGGCCCGTATGTCCGACTACTTCGGCTCGCTGACGCCCTCCAAGCAGAACGCGTACACCGGTATGTTCCAGGGCAAGAACCTCATTCTTTTCACCGCCGAGTCCTTTTCTCCCTGGTTCATCAGCGAGGAGCTGACGCCTACCCTCTACCGTCTGACCCATGAGAGCTTCGTATTCGACAATTTCTATCAGCCCGGCTGGGGCCAATCTACCACCGGCGGCGAGTACGCGGTGATGACCGGTCTGCTCCCCACGTGGGTCAATGGCAATGTCAGCTTCTACGCCACAGCCAACAACAGTATGCCCTTTGCCCTGGGCAATCAGTTCCGGGCTCTGGGCTACACCACCGCCGCCTACCACAACAATATCTACAACTACTACCGCCGGGACAAAACCCATCCCAACCTTGGTTACGACTATCAGGGTCAGGGCAACGGTCTGCAGCTGACCGAGGACGGCAGCTGGCCCTACTCCGATCTGGAGATGATCCAGCACACCATCACGCAGTATATTGACACCTATGTACAAAACGGCACACCCTTCCATACCTACTACATGACCGTCAGCGGCCACGGCGGCTACGGCTGGGGCCACGCCATGGCCGCCAAGAACCGCGCCAAGGCTCAGGCCGCCTATCCCAACGCCTCCCCCCAGGTCCAGGCCTATGTGGCCGCCAACCTGGAGCTGGAGAACGCACTGACCTACCTGGTAAACGCGCTGGAGCAGGCCGGTATTGCCGACGACACCGTCATCTGCCTGGCCGCCGACCACTACCCCTACCTGCTGTCAGAGACAGACACGGACTATTATAACGAGCTGCGGGGCTTTACAGACTCGGAGCGTGACACCTCCCGCTACCGCAATGCGCTGATCCTCTGGTGCGGCGGCATGGAGGAAGCTGTTACCGTATCTGAACCGTGCAGTGCCGTGGACATCGTGCCCACGCTGAGCAACCTGTTCGGACTGGAATATGACTCCCGTCTGCTGTCCGGCCGGGACGTGCTGGATCAGGACTACGACCCCGCCGATGCCTACGGCAGCATCCCGCTGGTGATCTTGCCCACTGCTGCCGGCAACAGTTGGGCCACCGCCGCCGGCGTGTACGAGTCCTCTACCCGCACCTTCACCGCCAACCCCGGCGTCACGGTGCCGGATGGCTATGTCAACGCCATCAACGACCGTGTATCCCTGCAATACTACTACGCGGAGCTGCTGGTGACCTATGACTATTACGCCATTGCCTTGGGGGACCGTGCCCCCAACGCGCCGCAACTCCCCACCCCCACCCCGGCAGAGGATATGACGCCGGAGGAAACACTGGAGCAGCCGGACTACATAGAACCGGAGACATAAGCAGCGAGCGCCGTCCTGTCGGACGGCGCTCGTTTTCCTATGTACTCAGCGGCTACCCATGCCGCCCACCGTTGTCTCCGCACCGGATCTCGCATCTCCCCCGGATACCGGCTTCGCTGCGGCCGCCGCAGATATGGGACGTCCACCGTCCTCACCGCCAACGCCGAACAACTCATACACCATGCGGCGCAGGATATAGCGCCTGTGTTCACGCTCATGCAGTCTCATTTCCGTTGTTATACCCCCATTCCTCCGCCGCCCGGCTGGCGGTGGGCACTCTGCTGTCTGCCATTATAACACCGCACACGGTCGAAGCGCGGCAGAACACGTCTGCTGCCGCTATCTCCGCCACAACAGGCGAAAGCGCCCCATCTGGAGCGCTTTCGTTCTTTCTGTACACCAAATTCGTCAATGCCGACCCACGCGGTCCCAGTCCGCCTCGTTTTCGTACAGCAGACGGGTCCCCTCCAGATACTGGGAGTCCATCGGGTTACTGATAGATACCGCCGCCTTATACTTCTCCAGTGCACGGCGGGACTTTTCCGGCGGCTGCACGGTACCGGCGCCGGCAATGCACCCACCGGGGCAGGCCATGCCCTCCAGCAGATAGCCGTCATACTTGCCCGTCCGGGCGATACGCAGCATCTTCCGGCACTCGTTCAGCCCCTCCGCGGCGGCGGTCTTGACCTCCACCTCCGGGTGCAGGCGGTGGATCACCTCCTCCACCGCCTTGGCCACGCCGCCGCCGGCGGCAAAGCCTACGCCGGGGGCACTGGCCTCGTAGTGGGAGGGCAGATCGGGGATCTGGCTGAAATCGATTCCCTTGGCTTCGAACATTCCCCTCAGCTCCTCGAAGGTGATGACAAAATCCACATCACTGCGGACACTGCGGCGGCTGGCCTCCAGCTTTTTGGCGGCGCAGGGACCGATAAAGACGACGCGGCACCCAGGCCGGCGGCGCTTCTGCAGCCGCGCCGTCAGCACCATAGGCGTCATGGTCATGGAGATATATGGCGCAAAGCCGGGAAACTCCTTTTTGGCCATCACAGACCATGCCGGGCAGCAGGAGGTCGCCATAAACGGCTGCTTCTCCGGCACCATACGCAAAAACTCCTCGGCCTCCTCCACCGCGCACAGATCGGCGCCCACGGCCACCTCCTCCAGCGCGGCGAACCCCAACTGCTGCATGGCGGCCTTGATCTGTCCCGGCGTTACATTGTCTCCGAACTGGCCCCAGAATGCCGGTGCGATCACCGCCACCACCTCGTCGCCCCGACGGATGGCGTGGATCAGCTGGAACAGTTGGCCCTTATCCACGATCGCGCCGAAGGGGCAATTCACCAGACACATACCGCAGCTGACGCACTTGTCATAGTCGATCTTGGCGTGGCCGTACTCATCCTGACCAATGGCATTCATGCCGCAGGCCTCCTGGCAGGGCCGGGTAAACTTGATGATGGCGTGGTAGGAACAGGCATCCCGGCATTTGCCACACTTGATGCACTTATCCTGGTCGATATGCGCCTGTCCGCGTTCGATAGCAATGGCCCCTTTAGGGCAGGCATTCTGGCAATGGCGGGCCAGACAGCCCTGGCAGGCATTCGTGACCTCATAGTGAGTAGGCGTGCAGCCGTTACAGGCGTATTTTATGATGTTCACCAGTGGAGGATCGTAGTACTTCTCCGCGATGGCACTCTCCTCCACCCCGTCGCTGAGCAGGCTGTGCTCCGCCACCGGCCGCAGGGGCAGGCCCATAGCCAGCCGTATGCGCTCGCCTACGATAGCCCGTTCCAAAAAGATGGACTCCCGTTGGTTGCCCACCTCACCGGGAACGATCTTGTAGGGCAGCTTTTCCATGCGGCGGTAGTCTCCGCCCTCATAGGCCAGCCGCGCCACCTCGGCAAACACTTGCTTACGCATATCCGCGATGGAGCATTTAAAGTTTCTCATAGGTACACTTTTCCTCCGAAACCCCCAGTCTTTTGTTACCATTATAACAAATTCATTGTGGAAAACAATGTACAGTTGCGAGAATTTCTATCGCCGCGCGAATGTTTCCTCATGCAACCTGCACAGCCTTCCGCCACAGCCGTTAAGGCGTTGTTAAGATGCCTTTTATCTCCGGTCCCGCAGGGCCTCCTCCAGCTTGTGCAGCGCCTTTTTTTCAATGCGGGACACGTAGCTGCGGCTGATACCGTAATGGAGCGCCACCTGCCGCTGTGTCTGGGGCAAATGGCCGTCCAGGCCGTAGCGCCGCCGCAGGACATCTGCCTCCCGAGGAGTCAGCTCACGGGCCAGCAGCTGATGCAGCAGACGGCGGTCCTCCTTGCTTTGCAGCTCCTCCAGCATGGTGTCCTCCTCTCCCACCACATCGCCCAAATACAATGCGTCACCCTCCGGCCCCGTGTCCAGCGCCTCGTTCAGCGACACCTCACCCTGCAATTTTTTCTGTCCCCGGAAGTACATTAGTATCTCATTTTCTATACAACGAGCGGCGTAGGTGGCCAGCTTGATTCCCTTGTCAGGGCGGAAGGTATTGACCGCCTTGATAAGCCCGATCGTTCCGATGGAGATCAGGTCCTCCTGGTCAGTGGACTGCGTGTAATACTTCTTGATGATGTGGGCCACCAGGCGCAAATTGTGCTCCACCAGTATATTCCGGGCCTCCAAATCTCCGGCGGCACAGCGCTCCAGACACTCCCTCTCCCGGGCGGCGGACAGGGGCTTGGGGAAGGACCCGGCGGTACCGGTCAGGTGCAGGGACAAAAACAGGCTGTTGCACAGCAGCAACAGTGCAGCAGACAGCATACGCATCGCTCCTTTCACAACACCCTATGCCCTATGGGAATGTCCCTATACAAAAAGAACACGGACGGCAGCGTCGTCCGTGTTACAGTTTCTCCTCCGGAAGGACCTCACCCTCCTCGCCATTGCCGAAGGCAATGGCCGTCCTGCCGTATTTTTGGCGGATAGCGTCCACGGCCTCCTCCAGCTGCTCCTGCCGCTGACCGCAGGCCTGAGCGGTACTGTCCAGCAGATCCAACTGTTGGAAAGTGCTGCACGTCTCGGTGACGTACAGCGCCGTTACGGTCATGGAGCGAAGGCGGGCAGGCGGCTTCCACAGCTGCCGGGCCAGGTCCGCAGCCGCACGGTAAATATCCCGGACCAGATGAGTAGGCGCGTCCAAGCGGGTCTGGCGGCTGAATGTTTTGAACGATACGTCTTTCAGCGTCACGCTGACGCCGCCGGCATACAGGCCGTGGCGGCGCAGGCGGGCGGCCACACTGTCGCACAGAGGCATCAAGCCGGCGCAGATCTGTTCCCAGCGCACCAGGTCATCGGGGAAGGTAGTGCCGTTGCCCACGGACTTGACCGGATCGGCGGCGTGGCGGGGTTTGACGGGGCTTTTGTCAAGACCGTTGGCGTATTCCCACAGCTGGCGGCCCATCTTTCCCAGCAGCTGTTCGGGCATGGCGGGGTCGCAGGCGGCCAACTGACCGATGGTTTCTATACCGTATTTTTTCAGGGTCTGGGTGGCGGCGCGGCCGGCATACAGCAGGTTGCCCAGCGGCTGCGGCCAAACGATATTCTGCCACCCGTCTATCGGAATGACCGTTGTGGCGTCCGGTTTTTTCATATCGCTGCCCAGCTTGGCAAACACTTTATTGAATGAAACACCAACAGAAATTGTTAATCCAGTCTCATTTTTGACTGTTTTTCGAATTTTATTGGCCAGTTTTTCCGCGTCGCCGCCGAAGAGATGAAGGCTGCCGGTGACATCCAGCCAGCTCTCGTCGATGCCGAAGGGCTCGATCAGGTCGGTGAAGCGCTCATAGATGTCGTTGACGCGGACGGACCACATTTTGTACAGGTCGTGATGGGGCGGCAGAAGCACGAGGCCGGGGCACTTCTTTTTGGCCTGCCAGACCGTCTCAGCCGTTTGTATTCCGTACTTTTTGGCGGGCTCATTCTTGGCCAGGATGATGCCGTGGCGGGTCCTTGGGTCGCCGCAGACGGCCACCGGGACCTCCCACAAAGCGGGCTTGTCCAGCAACTCCACAGAGGCGTAAAAGCTGTTCAGATCACAGTGCAGTATGATGCGCTCTCCCATGCTTTTCACCTCCCGGCACAGCAAATTTCTTTGGCAGTATATGATACAATGTCTGTACCTTTTCTATATTTTCTTTATACTTTTTATGTGCTCCTCACGGACTTTTCATGCACCTTTTATGCGCTGTTGGGTCAGGTTCTCTTTCCCTTCCTTCCAGCCTCCCTTTTCGGGGCCAAAAACGAAGGATCGGACGGTCGTCTTCATGTGCGCCCCCTGCACAGGGGGCGCACACAGGTGGCTGTTCAATAGCCGATCCGACGGTCCACCAGACGCAGGGGCTTCTCACCCCGACCGTAGCGCTCCAGGTCCTCACAGAAAAGCTGCACGTTTCGATCGCGGGTGTAGCCCAGGCTCATCTGACCGGAGATGTGGGGGGTGATGAGCAGGTTCTTCGCCGTCCAGGCCGGGTCGCCGGCGGGGATGGGCTCCTGCTCAAACACATCCAGAGCCGCGCCGGCGAGACGGTCGTGGTTCAGGGCGTCCAGAAGGGCGGCCTGGTCGATGGCGCTGCCGCGGCCCACGTTGACCACATAGGCGGTCTTCGGCAGCAGGGCGAGGCGCGCCGCGGAGAGAAACCCCTTCGTCTCACCGGTGGCGGGCAGGGCCAGGGCCAGGATATCCGTATCCGGCAGGAGGGCGTCCAGCTCGTCGTTGGTATGGATCTCGTCAAAGGCGGGGTCGGCGGCCTTTTTGGTGCGGCGGACACCGCGGACAGCGGCGGCGCCCAGGGCCTTGGCGCGGCGGGCAAACTCGGTGCCGATATCGCCGGTGCCGACGACGGTGATGGTGCTGCCCATAATGGAGCGCATGGGGAGCACCCGGCCCCAGCGGCCGGCGGCCTGGTCGGCGCAGTAGGCCGGGGCGTGGCGCAGGAGCATCAGCGTGACCATGACCATGTGCTCGGCGATGGTGACGCCGTAGGCGCCGGAGGAGTTGGACAGCATGACCTCGGGAGAGGGATACAGGCTGTCGTCCAGATAAGCGTCCACGCCGGCAAAGCTGCCGCAGAACCACTTGAGGTTCACGAAGTCCTTTAATTCACCGGGCTTGGGCATACCGTAGATGACCTCATAGTCACCCCGCTTGTCCGCGGGGACGGCGGCGGGGGCCGCGTAGTAGTCCACGGTGAAGCCGGCGCGGGCCGCTGTCTCGTCGATGAGCCGGCGATGCTTGGGCTCGGTGAAGCTGTCGTAGATGGCGATCTTTCTCATGTTGTATATACCTCCAGGAGTTTTTCCGCGCAGCGCATTCCGTCGGCGGCGGCGGAGAGGATGCCGCCGGCATAGCCGGCCCCCTCGCCGCAGGGGAATATGCCGCGTATATTGGCTTCATAGTGCGCGTCACGCACCAGGCGCACCGGGGAGGACGAGCGCGTCTCCACGCCGGTGAGCAGGGCGTCCGGGTCGTCGTAGCCCTTGAGCTGACGGCCCAGGACCGGCAGGGCCAGGGCCAGCGTCTCGCTGATAAAATCCGGCAGGCAGCGGCGCAGGTCGGTATAGACCACGCCGGGGCGGTAGCTGGGGTGCACGGCCCCCGGTCCGGCGGAGGGACGGCCCGCCAGAAAGTCCGCCACCCGCTGGCAGGGGGCGGCAAAGCCGCCGGTGAGGGCGTAGGCCGCCGTCTCCAGCTGCCGCTGGAGGGCAATCCCTGCAAGGGGATGGTCCGAGGGGAAATCCGCCGGCGTGACATTCACCAGCAGCGCGCCGTTGATGTTCTCCCCATCACGGGCATAGACGCTCATGCCGTTGGTTACGGTGCGCCCCGGCTCGGAGGCGGCGGCCACCACCTGACCGCCGGGGCAGACGCAGAAACTGAAGGTGCTGCGGCCGTTGGGCAGGTGGCAGGACAGCTTGTAGGTGCTGGGGGGCAGAGCCGGGTGGCCCGCCAGAGAACGGTACTGGGCGGCATCGATGGCCGACTGGCGGTGCTCGATGCGGACGCCCATGGCGAAGGGCTTGGGCTCCATGGCAAGCCCCGCCTGATACAGCATTTCAAAGGTGTCACGGGCGCTGTGACCCAGAGCCAGGACCACATGGCGGGCAGGCAGGTCATAGGTCTGCCCGTTCTGGCAGACGGTGACGGCGCTGACCGCGCCGTCCTGTATCCGTATATGCTCCAGTCGGGCGTTGAAGCGTATGTCCGCCCCGGCCGCCTCCAGCTCCTGCCGCAGGGCCTGCAGGGCGATGTGGAGCTTGTCGGTGCCCACATGAGGCTTGGCATCGGTCAAAATGGTATCCGGTGCGCCGCAGCGGACCAGCGTCTCCAGAATGAAGCGGTGGCGCAGGTCCTTCGTGCCGGTGTTCAGCTTGCCGTCGGAAAAGGCGCCGGCGCCGCCCTCGCCAAACTGGACATTGCTGTCCGGGTCCAGCGGGCCGCCGGACCAGAAGCGCTCAACGTCCGCCTGACGGTGTTCTACCGGCCGGCCGCGCTCCAATAGAATAGGGCGTGCGCCGCAGCGGGCCAGCACCAGGGCGGCGAACAGGCCCGCCGGTCCCGCGCCCACCACGATGGGCCGGACCGCCGGGGTCGTCACCGGCGGCGGCAGGAAGTACACTTCCTGTTTGTAGACAGATACGCGCTTATCGCGGCAGCGGCGCAGGACCTGGGCCTCGTTTTTTACAGAGACGGACACCGTGTAGACAAGGGTCAGGTCTTCGCGGGCGTCAATGGCCTTTCGCAGAACGGTGCAGGCGGTGATATCCGCCGGAGCCACGCGGAGCAGCTTGGCGCACCGGGTGCGCAGGAGTGTCTCCTGCTGGCCGGGGTGCAGGCGCAGTTGGTCGATACGAAGCATGGGTGCGTCTCCTTTTTATAGGATCGGGTGGGGGTTCGCCGCCGCGGCGGCGAGTTGGCTTTCCCCTGGCGGGGAGAATTGCGCCTGCGGGCGCAAGCTGGGGCGTTTCGTGCCCCCGGCACGAGTACCTTTCTTTTTTTGTAAAAAGAAAGGTACCAAAGAAAACCACTCAAACCTACGGTTTAAGGATCCCTTGGCGCGGGGCGGGCAAGTGCAAATTTGGCGGTGCTGGCTTCGCGGAATTGGTGCGGTGGGTGACATTGTTGTCGGTTCAGGGATCGCTCGTACCTCTTGCGCCGCTGCCGCTGACAACAGCGAGGGTAGGGGCTGGTGCGCTGATCGAATGGCGATTATCAAATCGCGCCCATTGCGGCGC